>JAEEGL011533856.1_pt1 | contig 22075 bp, 20 predicted proteins | sample 9134231 | NCBI WGS metagenome assembly JAEEGL01 (sample SAMN16246548, study PRJNA631951) | gut metagenome | biome: gut microbiome; feature: rumen; material: fiber-attached | host: Bos | place: Iran: Karaj | collected 2018-10 | reverse complement strand
TTGACGGTACTGTTATTAGCGTAAAGCCAGATGAAATCGTTTTAAATATCGGTTACAAGTCAGATGGTATTATCACACGTTCAGAGTACACAAATGAGTCAAACATTGACCTTACTACTGTTGTAAATGTTGGCGATCCACTTTCAGCTATCGTTATCAAGGTAAATGATGGTGAGGGTCAGGTTCTTCTTTCTTACAAGAGACTTGCTCAGGAAAAGGGCAATGAAAGACTTGCAGAAGCTTTCGAAAACGGTGAGGTACTTACAGCTACAGTTGACAAGGTACTTAAGGGTGGCCTTACAGTTGTTGTAGATGAGGCTAGAGTATTTATTCCAGCTTCATTCGTATCAGATGTATACGAAAAGGATCTCAGCAAGTACCAGGGACAGGAAATCAGCTTTGTTATTACAGAGTTTGATCCAAAGCGTCGTAGAATTATTGGTAACAGAAAGACATTACTTGTTGCAGATAAGGCTAAGGCTCAGGAAGAGCTTATGGCAAAGATTGCTGTTGGACAGGAATTCGAAGGAACAGTTAAGAATGTTAAGGACTTTGGTGCATTCATCGATTTAGGTGGTGCTGATGGTCTTCTTCATATTTCAGAGATGAGCTGGGGACGTGTTGAGAACCCTGCAAAGACTCTTAATGTTGGCGATACAATCAAGGTTTTCGTTAAGGAAATCAAGGACGGTAAGATTGCACTTTCTTGCAAGTTCGATAATGAGAATCCATGGAACGGTGCAGCTGACAAGTATGCAGTTGGCACAGTTGTAAAGGGTAAAGTAGTTCGTATGAAGGACTTTGGTGCTTTCGTAGAGCTTGCTCCTGGCATTGATGCTTTACTTCACGTTTCTCAGATTTCAAAGGATCGTATCGAGAAGCCTTCTGATGTTCTTACAATTGGTCAGGATATCGAAGCAAAGGTTGTTGAGTTTAATGATGCTGAAAAGAAGATTAGCCTTTCTATGAAGGCACTTCTTGAGCCAGAAACAACAGATGAGGCTGAGGTTGCTGATGTAAACATCGAAGAAGTTGCTGCTACAGAAGAGTAATTTTTAGATTATTTCAGGTCTAGGATTTCCTAGACCTGTTTTTGTCTTTTAGAACATATTTAAATAACAAATAATACACAATTGCTTAGTATAATGTATTTTGTATCAGTAAAAGAATTATATCATTTCAAGATAGGAGCCTAATTTATGGATAATTACGAAGGATTCAAGAAAGATGTATATGCCTTGACTAAGATTGACTTAGATGCTTATAAAGAAAAGCAGATGCGTCGCCGTATTGATTCGCTAGTAACTAAAAATAAATGCAAAACATATTCTGACTATGTAGGGTTATTGAAATCAAATAAGGATGTTTTTGATGAATTTGTAAATTTCCTTACAATAAATGTTTCAGAGTTTTATAGAAATCCTGAACAGTGGGATTTGATGGTTAAGGAATTTTTCCCAGAGCTTATGAAAAAGTCTGGCCAACAGTTAAAAATATGGTCAGCTGCATGCTCTACTGGTGACGAACCTTATTCGCTTGTTATGGCCCTTTCAACGATAGTGCCTTTGAATAAGATAAAAATTTTTGCCACCGATTTGGATAAGCAGGTTATAGCAACTGCAAAGGTTGGTCTATATAATGCCAAGAGTATTGCGAATGTTCCTGCAGATTTAAAGAAAAAGTATTTTACCCAGGTTGGCAATTCTTATCAGATTAGTGAAGATATAAAGAGATGTGTAGAATTTAAGGAGCATAATTTGCTTAGAGATTCTTATCCATCTAATTATGATATGATTGTATGTCGTAACGTTTTAATTTACTTTACCGATGAGGCAAAGACAGAGGTTTATGACAAGTTTTGTAAGTCCCTTCGTCAAGGTGGAATACTTTTCATTGGTTCTACTGAGCAGGTTATTGACTACAAGGAATTAGGATATAAGAGAAGATATTCATTCTTCTATGAGAAGGTGTAATAAAAAAAGTGGCCATTGGCCACTTTTTTTAATGTTTAAGCATATATCGTATAATTTTTATTAATAGGTTTTCATTTATATCATTTACAGAAACAAATGATTCCTTTGAATCATAATCAGTTTTAAAAATTCTGGTGCCGGCTCCTGCATCTAGTTTTTCAGGAAGTGTCACAAATACCCCATTTGAAGCAACTTTGCAGTCTCTTCTTGTGGCTGGTCTACGGTTTGATTTATCAATAGACTCGCCCAAAACCTTTGGAATGATTATATCCTCAGACTCTACATAATAATAATTTTTATAGTCAGGAAGGAATGTTACAAGGTTTCCATTTAGTATATTTAGTGTAACGTATATACGATTTTCTTTTATAATATAAATACCGTATTCACGGATTTTATTTATAGAACTCGGTATTGTGAAATCAATTTCCGCCTCAAATCGATATTTCTCAGAATCAAAATTCGTATTTACGATTTTCAATCCGGATGTGTGCAAATCGGAATAGCAGAGTATATCAGATATATAAATCATTCCTTTTACGTCCTCATAGTTATGTAAAAGGATTAAGTCTTTTGCCTCTTTGTCGCCGGTGATAGAGTACTTTTGATATATAGGAATTAATTCACCTCCGTTATATTTATCATCACGATGAAGTCCAAGAAATTCCTCGATGGTTTTTTGTCTATAATTAGGTAAATCTAGCAAGCATTTAGCTTTTGTGGCTGTTAGATACATATCGATATGTTTTTTAGATTTTATCTTTGTATTAAAGTGATATTTCCTGCAGCGTTCAACAATGAAGGATTCGTCGAATCTAGTAGAATTAAAGCCAAGGAGACAATCATAGTTTGATATAACATTTTCAAATTCTTGTATTATTTCTAATTCTTCGGATTCATTATTGGCCAAAAGCTGAGTAATGCAAATTCTATTACCAAGTCTTGTGGCATATCCAATTAGATAAATAAATGATTTTCTAGGAGATAATCCAGTACATTCAATATCAAAGAATATTGTATTCTCGTCAAAATACTTATCTAATGAGTAACTTAAATTGTCAATTTCGTAATTATAATTAATGATTTCCATATACTATCCTTAATGATTTATGACTATTGTTTTATATCTTTTACTATTTTATACATCTAGTACTTAAAAATGTACAAAATTAGTGAGAATATTTCTCTATTAATTTTAACAAAATGATATAATTTTTTATGTGGAGTTATTTTTTAACTCAAATAAAGTTTACTTTATAGAAAGAGGGGTAATGCTAATGGGTCTTAGGACTTTTAAAGGTGGTGTTCATCCTTATGATGGAAAGGCACTTTCAAAAGAAAAGCCTATCAAGGAATTGAAACCACAAGGCGAAATGGTTTATCCATTGTCCCAGCACATAGGTGCGCCAGCATCTGCCGTAGTTTCTGTTGGCGATACTGTGCTTAGAGGCCAAAAGATAGCAGAGGCTGGTGGCTTTGTTTCAGCTCCAATTTTTGCTTCTGTATCTGGTACTGTCAAGGCAATCGAGCCTAGACGTGTGGCAACTGGCGATATGATTAATTCTATCATAATAGAGAGTGATGGAAAATTCATTGAGACAGGATTTGAAGCTTGCGAGGATTATACAGAGCTTTCAAATGAAGAAATAATTAAGAAAATCCAGGATGCTGGTATTGTAGGTATGGGTGGTGCAGGTTTCCCTACACACGTAAAACTATCACCAAAGAATCCTGAAAAGATTGAGTATATTATTGCTAACTGCGCTGAGTGTGAGCCATATCTTACATCTGATTACAGATCAATGGTAGAAGAACCTGAAAAGCTTATTACAGGAATGAAGATTATTCTTCAGATGTTCCCAAAGGCAAAGGGACTTCTTGGCGTGGAGGATAACAAGCATGATGTTATTGAATCTCTACAGCAGCTTGTTGAAAAGGAATCAAGAATCGAAGTAGTTCCTTTGATGACAAAATATCCTCAGGGTGGTGAGCGTAAGCTCATAAAGGCTTGTACTGGGCGAGAAATTAATTCAAAGATGCTTCCAGCTGATGCAGGTTGTATCGTTGATAATGTTGCGACAATCAATGCTGTTTATACAGCAGTTGTTGAGGGCAAGCCTGTTATGGATCGTATATTTACAATCACTGGCGATGCAATTATGGAACCACGCAATTTCAGAATTTGCATTGGTACTAGCTGCAAGGAAATCCTTGAGGCAGCCGGTGGTTATGTTCGTGAGCCAAAGAAGCTTATTTCTGGCGGTCCAATGATGGGATTTGCGCTTCTTGATGTTGACATTCCTACAACAAAGACTTCAGGCGCACTTTTAGCGTTGTCAGAGGATGAGGTTTCAAAATTTGAAACAACAGCATGTATCAATTGTGGTAGATGCGTAGAGGCTTGTCCAGAGAATCTTATTCCATCTAGACTTTCTAAATTCTCTGATCATGGTGATAAAGAGCAATTTGAAAAATGGTACGGATTAGAATGTATTGAATGTGGCAGCTGTAGTTTTGCTTGCCCAGCAAGAAAGCCACTTGCACAGTCAATTAAGACTATGAAAAAGATGGTTCTTGCAGATAAGAGAAAAAAGTAGAAAGGATAAGGTGAGAAATGAGTGATTTATTAAAAGTGTCTTCATCTCCACATGTAAGAGCTAAAGATGACACTAGCAGAATAATGCTTTACGTAATTCTTGCTCTTATGCCAACTACAATTTTTGGTATTGTTAATTTTGGCCTTAGAGCTTTAGTGTTAGTTCTTGTTTGTATTTTTACATGTGTGATTTCCGAATTTTTATTCGAAAAGGCAGTAGGTAAGAAGAGCACTATTGGTGATTTTAGTGCTGCTGTTACAGGTTTATTATTAGGACTCAACTTGCCATATACATTGCCAGTTTGGCAGGCAGTTTTGGGCTCCGTATTTGCGATAGTAGTTGTTAAGATGTTATTTGGAGGACTTGGACAGAATTTCATGAATCCTGCCCTTGGCGGTAGAGCATTCCTTGTTATTTCTTTTGCGGCTACTATGACACATTTTGAGTATGATGGTGTTGCTAGCGCCACACCTCTTCAGATGCTTAAAAACGGAGAGGCTGTAAATACACTTGATATGCTTATTGGTCGTACAGGTGGTACAATTGGTGAGACTAGTGCAATTTGCATTTTGATTGGAGCAATTATACTTATCTTACTTGGTGTTATTGATCTTACTATTCCTGGTGTATACATTGTTTCCTTCTCTTTATTTATTATTTTATTTGGTGGTCATGGTCTTGATACTACATATTTAGTAGCACATCTTTGTGGTGGTGGTCTTATGCTTGGTGCATTCTTTATGGCTACAGACTATGTTACATCTCCAATTACTCCTGCGGGAAAGGTTGTATTTGGTATTTGTCTTGGTGTCCTTACAGGTATATTCCGTATTTTCGGTAATAGTGCAGAGGGTGTCAGCTTTGCAATTATTTTCAGCAACCTTTTAGTGCCTCTTATTGAAAAGGTTACAGTTCCACGTGCTTTTGGTGTAAAGAAGGAGAAAAAACCAAAGGAGGTGAAGGCTAATGAATAAATTAGTTAAAGACGCTTTGGTTCTTACATGTATCACTGTAATTGCTGGCTTTGCTCTTGGGCTTGTATACGAAGTTACAAAGGCTCCTATAGCAAAGGCACAGGCAGATGCTTTACAGACTGCATATCAGACTGTATTTGCAGATGCAGCATCATTTGGTGAAATGAGTGGTTTTGATTCTGAAGCCGCTACTTCACTTGTTCAGGAAGCAGGCTATACAGATGACACTATTGATAATTGTGTAGAGGCTCTTGATGCTTCTGGCAATGTTCTTGGATACGTAATTACGGTAACATCTTCTGCAGGTTATGGCGGAAAGATTACTTTCTCAATGGGTGTTACAAATGATGGTATTATCAACGGCTATTCTATTACAAGCATTTCTGAGACTGCAGGTCTTGGTATGAAGGCTAGAGATACTGGCGATGGCACATTCTCTTCTCAGTTTGTAAATAGAGCAGCAGAGATATTTACTGTTACAAAGACTGGTGCATCATCTTCATCAGAGATTGACGCTATTTCAGCAGCTACAATTACTTCAAAGGCTGTTACAAATGGTGTTAATGCAGGTGTCACCTACTTCAATTCTTTAGTAGGAGGTGCACAATAATGAATAAAAATTTAGAACGTTTATATAACGGACTTTGGAAAGAAAATCCTACATTTGTACTGATGCTTGGTATGTGTCCAACACTTGCCGTTACAACATCAGCTATCAATGGTATTGGTATGGGACTTTCAACAACTGTTGTTCTTGTCCTTTCAAATATGATGATTTCTGCTCTTAGAAACATCATCCCTGATAGGGTGAGAATGCCAGCATTTATCGTTGTTGTTGCCTCATTCGTTACAATAGTACAGTTCTTGATGGAGGGCTATACTCCAGCTCTTTATTCATCACTTGGAATTTATATTCCTCTTATCGTTGTAAACTGTATTATACTTGGTCGTGCTGAAAGCTACGCATCAAAGAATCCAATTATTCCATCAATGTTTGATGGTATTGGTATGGGCCTTGGATTTACCGTTGGTCTTACACTTATTGGTGCAGTTAGAGAAATACTTGGAAATGGTTCAGTATTTGGTGTGACTATCACAGCTCTTAATGATTATCACATCACATTATTTGGACTTGCACCAGGTGCATTTATTGTTCTTGGTTTCCTTGTTGCAATCATGAATGTTGTTCGTCGCAATATGGAAGCAAAGGGCAAGCCGCTTCCAGCAGTTCAAGGTTGCATGGGCGGAGATTGCTCAGGTTGTACACTTTCTTCAGCATGTACAGGTAAGTCAATGGTACACCACGTACCAGAAGAGATTCTTGTTGATCCAAAGGATGTTGCAAAGCCAACACCTGATACAAAAATCGAAGTAAAGCAGACAGCAAATGTTAAGAATACAGAGGACGTTGAGAAATCTGGTTCTGATTCATCATACGCAGATGATAATATTGATGGAAAGGAGGAGAATAAATAATGAATTATTTTACAGGATTGATACTTTTATTAGTATCTTCAGCAATTGTAAATAACGTTGTTCTTTCTCAGTTCCTTGGCCTTTGTCCTTTCCTCGGAGTATCAAAGAGGGTTGAGACAGCCGCTGGTATGGGTGGAGCGGTTATATTCGTAATTACGATAGCTTCATTTGTATCAAGTCTTATTTACAAGTTTATTCTTGCACCTACTGGATTTGAGTATATGCAGACAATCGTATTTATCTTGGTTATTGCTGCATTGGTTCAGTTCGTAGAGATGTTCTTAAAGAAGAATGTCCCTTCTTTATACAAGTCGCTTGGTGTGTACCTTCCACTTATCACAACAAACTGTGCAGTGCTTGGTACAGCAATCAATAACGTAACTAATAATTACGATATTCTCGAGTCAGTAATTAATGGTTTTGGTGTTGCAGTTGGTTTTACTGTTGCAATCGTAATCATGGCTGGCATTCGTGAGAAAATCGAATACAACGATATCCCAGAGACATTCAAGGGGTCTGCTATTGTGCTTATCACAGCCGGTCTTATGGCTATGGCGTTCCTTGGATTCTCCGGAGTAATATAAGGAGGGCTGACAAATGAGTGTTACAGGAATTTTACTAGCAGCTGTTATTGTTGGCGCTACTGGTTGTATTATAGGATTTTTCCTTTGCTTCTCAGCTGAAAAGTTCAAGGTAGAGGTTGACCCAAAGGAAGAGGCTGTTCTTGCAGTTCTTCCTGGAAATAACTGCGGTGGTTGTGGCTATGCCGGATGTTCAGGTCTTGCTGCTGCAATCGTAAAGGGTGAAGCTCCAGTTAATCAGTGTCCTGTTGGTGGCGCACCAGTTGCAGCTCAGATTTCTGAGATTATGGGTGTTGCTGCTGAAGAGGGTGTTCGCAAGGTTGCATTTGTAATGTGTAATGGTACATGTGAAAATGCAAAGCAGCTTTATGATTACACAGGTGTAGAAGATTGCAAGGCAATGGCTTTTGTTCCAGGCGGCGGCCCAAAGGCTTGTTCTTATGGATGTATGGGCTTTGGCTCATGCGTAAAGGCTTGTCCTTTTGATGCAATTCACATTGTTGATGGAGTTGCATTAGTTGATAAGGAAGCTTGCAAGGCTTGTGGCAAATGTGTTGCTACATGTCCAAATCACCTTATCGAGCTCATTCCTTACGACTTTGGCCATGCAGTTCGTTGCCACAATAATGACAAGGGCAAGGATGTTATGCAAGTATGCAAGGTTGGCTGTATCGGATGTCATAAATGCGAAAAGGTATGCGAGTCAGATGCAATTCATGTTGATGGATTCTTTGCTCATATTGATCAGGACAAATGTACAAGTTGCGGTAAATGTGCTGAGGCTTGTCCTAGAAAAATAATTTTATAAAAACTTTTGTAAAGCTCCTCTTTTCGAGGAGCTTTTTTTCTGTTAACATAAAATAGTTATAATTTATTGCGACATTTTAAAAAATATATAGATTATACTTTGTTTCGGAGGGATTTGATGTTTATTCTAAGGAATCAATTTCATATGGCATTTTTCGCCACAGCTGTGGTTATTAGTATTACTGTATTATTGTTTACATTATTACAAAAAAGAATAGATCGCCCTCAAAACCGTTGGTTTCTTATCCTTATATTTATTGTGACTATTAATTCGGTTTCTGAATTGATAACAGCGGTCATAGAGCCACTTGATAGTAACATGCCGTATTATTATGGTGGACTGATTGTTTCGCAGAATTTGTATTTTACAATTCATGCAGCTTTATGTCCGGCTTTATTTGATTATGTGTCCTGCGTTATCGGTGATGATAGAAGAAGATCTATAAAAGATACTCTTTTATTACATATTCCTTTTTTTGTTACTGAGTTATTGGCGTTCTTAAATCCAATTTTTCATTGGGTGTTTTATTATGACAGTCAGTATAATTTCCATCGAAGCTGGGCTGAATACTTGATTTATTGGGCTGCAGCTTTTTATTTCATGTTGTCTGTAGTAGATTTATTGTTTTCATGGCGAGCTATCACACCTAGACGTAGCATAGCTTTGACTTATTTCTTTGTATTGACTTTTTCTGGAGTGTTAATCCAGTTGATTAATATTGATATTAAGAGCGAATTATTATGCGAATCTCTTTCTTTAATGGGCGCTATGTTGGCCATTGAGAGTGAAGACGATAGGTTAGATGTTGATACTCTAATTTATAATAGAAGAGCTTTACAAATGGATATACATAACATTCTTTCTATGAATGAGAATGCCAATGTTATTTTTGTAAAAATGATAAATACCAAGATTGTTGAACGTGTTACTCGTTCTGCAAATAATGATATTCTTGCCATTTCTTGTGCGGATTACTTAAAGACATTGGTTCCTAGATATAGGATTTATCATCCAAATGGTGAGACATTTGTTATTTTCTGTAAACCAGAACAAGATATAAATGAATTGAAAAATAAAATTGAGCAGCGCTTTGCTGACAGTTGGAGAATTTATGATAATTCATTTAAGCTTGATGCTATAGTTTTGGGTGCGAGAATACCAAAGGATGTAAAGACGATAGAGGACTTTATCTATATAACAGATAGTATAATTCCTCAAGGAGTAGCTCAGAATCATGCAGAGATAGAATGGCTTATGAGAAAGGCAGAGATTGAAAGAGCCATTCGTAGCAGTTTATTGACTGGATGCTTTGAGGTCCGATATCAGCCTACAGTTAGAGCTGATAATGAAAGAATTCATGGGGCAGAGGCTCTTGTTAGAATGAATGATGAGAATCTTGGGGCTATTTCTCCAGAAGAATTTATTCCAATAGCTGAGCAAATTGGTTTGGTGGACGAGATTGATGATTTTGTTCTTAGAGAGGTTTGTGAGTTTATACAAAGCGGCATTCCATCTAAGCATAATTTGGATTGTATAAATGTTAATCTCTCTGTCATTCAGTGCCTTAAGCCTGGTTTCTTCCAACATATTCTAAATATTGTCGATAGCTACAAGGTTGATCATTCCCTTATCAACTTTGAAATTACTGAGTCGGTGGGTGCTGAGGATTATGAGGCGTTATCTTTTATAGCACATCAGTTAAAAGCGGCAGGATTTTCTCTTTCCATGGATGATTATGGAACTGGCTATTCTAACATGGAAGGTATATTTGCCTTAGATTTTGATGTTGTTAAAATTGATAAGATAATTCTTTGGAGCGCTGAAAATGAGTTTAGAGGAAGAGTTATTCTTGAAAATAGTGTTCGCATGATTCACGATTTAGGCTGCAAGGTCCTTGTTGAAGGCGTGGAGACAAGTGAGCAGATGGAAATGCTTAAAAAATTAGGCGTAGATTATTTCCAAGGTTTTTATTTCTCAAAGCCTATAACTAAATCTGATTTTATTGAATATCTAACGATTTAGTGTTATTATGTAGCGGATATTATAGGGAGAATGGCTATGTACGGACGAGATTTTACTAAAAAAAAGCGTATTATTGTAAAGGTTGGCTCATCAACAATTACACATGATGAGACTGGAAATATCGATTATACAAAACTAGAGAGACTTGTTAGACAACTGTGCGATTTGAGAGCTCAGGGTAAGGATGTTTGTCTTGTTTCATCTGGTGCTATCGCAGTTGGTAGATACGCAATTGGTTTGAAGAATCGTCCTACTGATTTGGCCACAAAGCAGGCTTGTGCTTCTATTGGTCAGGCTTACCTTATGTCGGTTTATCAAAAGTTATTTTCAGAGTACAATCAAAAGGCTGGTCAGATTCTTATGACAAAGAAAACTATGACTGACCCTGAGTCTCGTGAAAATGCTAGGAATACATTTGAGCAGTTGTTCACATTAGGTGTTATACCTGTAGTTAATGAGAATGATACTGTTGCCACTCATGAGATTCAGTTTGGCGATAATGATTCTCTTTCAGCAATTGTTGCTGCACTTGTAAAAGCAGATGCCCTTGTATTGCTTTCAGATATTGATGGATTATATACTGAGGATCCTAATACAAACCCAGATGCAGAGTTTGTTTCAATTGTTGAAAATATTGATGAAGTTATGAATATGGCTAGCTCTGAAAGTACTTCAAATGTTGGAACTGGTGGTATGACAGCAAAGCTTAGGGCTGCCCAAATTGCCACATATTCAGGTGCTGATATGGTAATCACTAATGGCGCCCATATTGGCAACATACATAGAATTTTTGAAAATAAAGACAAAGGAACATTGTTTATTGCTAATAAGAGAGACGATGTTCATGTCTTAGATTTATTAGAGGATTAGATATGATTACAGAAAAAGATATTGCAAGAATTAATGAGCTTTATCATAAGCAAAAAGGTGAAGGTCTTACAGAGCCTGAAAAAGAGGAGCAGGCAAAACTTAGACGTGCTTATATTGATGCAATCAAAGGAAATGTACGTGCTCAATTAAATAATATTGATATTGTAGACGAAAATGGCAAGGTGGAAAATCTTGGCGAAAAGTATGGTCATAAAGCAAAATAAGGATATTCGCAAACAATACAAACATTTGAGAGATTCTCTTTCAATAAATGAAATTAATGAATTCTCAAATCAAATATGCAAAAGAATTTTGGCTCTTTTAGATGATTTTAAAGGAGCTAATATTTTTTTATGCTTCTATCCATTTGGATCAGAGGTTGATTTGAAGCCCTTGTATCAAGAATTGTTAGCAAAAGGCAAAACTCTATATTTTCCAGTTTCAGATTTAAATAATCACCGCTTACATTTTCATAGTGTTTCAAATCTTGATTTGGATTTTCATAAGGGCTGTTACGATATTATGGAGCCAAATTTTGATTTACCTATACTTGAGAATTCAGATGAGAATACTATTGTGATTACACCAGGATTAATATTTGATAATGATTGTAATCGTATTGGATATGGAGCTGGATTTTATGATAGGTTTTTCGCTTCAAATCCTAATGTGATTAAGATAGGAGCTTGCTTTGAAATGCAAGTAGTCCCCAAAATTGAATCAAAGGAATATGACGTTCCTTTAGATTATATAGTTACCAATGACAGGCTTATAAAAAGGGGTTAATAATGACATTACTAGAATTAGCAACAAAAGCAAGAAATGTAAAATATAAAGTCGCAGCTATGAGTTCTGCAGAAAAGGATGCAGCAATTCTATCAGTTGCAAAGGCTTTAGAGGATAATGCGCCAGATATTATTTCTGCCAATGCCATTGATATGGATAATGGCGAGAAAAAAGGATTATCTCAGGGACTTCTCGATAGATTAAAGTTGGACGAAGCTCGAATTAAAGCCATGGCAGATGGCCTTAGAGAAGTAGTAAAACTGGCAGATCCAATTGGAAAAGTTGTAGAAGAATTTGATAGACCTAATGGTTTAGTAATTAAAAAACGACTTGTGCCTCTTGGTGTTGTCGGCGTCATTTACGAGGCTAGACCAAATGTTACTGCTGATGTTTTTGGGCTTTGCTTCAAGACGGGAAATGCAGTGATTTTAAAAGGTGGTAGCGATGCAATAGAATCAAACAAGGCTATTGTAAAGGTTATTAAAGCGGCATTACAACAGGGGGATTACCCTGTTGACGCAATTACTTTGATTGAGGATACATCTAGAGAAACTGCAACAGAAATGATGCGACTCAATGGGTATATTGACGTATTGATTCCTAGAGGAAGCGCTGGGCTTATTAAGTCAGTTGTTGAGAATGCATCTGTTCCAGTTATTGAAACTGGTTCTGGAAATTGTCATATATTTGTTGATTATGATGCTGATATTGATATGGCAATTAACATTATCGTAAATGCGAAGACTCAACGTATTGGTGTATGCAATGCTGCAGAGTCTCTTGTTATCCATGAGGATATTGCAGCTAAGCTTCTTCCAAGGCTTAATGTAGCTCTTAGGGAAAAAGGAGTTCAGATTTTTGCAGATGCTAAAGCAAAGGCATTAATGGATGGTTCAGAAGCAGCAACTGAGCAGGACTTTGCTACAGAGTATTTGGACTACATTATTTCAGTTAAAACTGTTTCTTCTGTTGAGGAAGCAATTGAACATATAAATAAATATAACACTGGTCATTCAGAAGCAATTATTACAAAGGATGAAACAAATGCTGAAAAGTTTTTAAATGGTATTGATGCAGCCTGCGTATATGTAAATGCTTCTACTAGATTTACAGATGGCTTTGAATTTGGATTTGGTGCTGAAATTGGTATTAGCACACAAAAGCTTCATGCCAGAGGTCCAATGGGCTTAATGGCACTCACAAGCTACAAATACACCATCTATGGTGATGGACAGGTTAGAAAGTAATTAGATAGGATTTTTTAATGAGTATTACAGATTTATTAAACAATGCTCCTGCACAGGAGCCAGAGCGTCAGTATTATTTTATTGCTGAGGCAAAGAAAATAATTGAAAAGAAAGAACAGGAGCTTGGTCGCAAGCTTACTTGTTGTGTTACAACATTTGGCTGCCAGATGAATGCTAGGGATTCTGAAAAGCTTCTTGGCGTGCTAAAAGAAATCGGTTATGTTGAAACAGAAAACGAGAATGCTGACTTTGTAATTTATAACACTTGTACAGTTAGAGAAAATGCCAACAACAAGGTATATGGACACCTTGGTATTCTTCATGGATACAAGAAAAAGAATAAGGATATGATGATTGGTCTTTGCGGTTGTATGATGCAGGAACCAACAGTTATCGAACATTTAAAGACAAACTACAAATTTGTAGATCTTATTTTTGGTACCCATAACCTTTATAAGTTTGCTGAATTGTTTACAACTGCACTTCTCAACAATAAAGGCATGATTATTGATATTTGGAAGGATACAGACAAGATTGTCGAGAACTTACCAATATCTAGAAAGTATCCTTTTAAGTCCGGTGTAAATATTAGTTTCGGATGCAATAATTTCTGTACTTATTGTATCGTTCCTTATGTTCGCGGACGTGAGCGTTCTAGAAAGCCTGAGGATATTGTTAATGAAATTAAAGGTTTGGTTGCTGATGGCGTTGTTGAAGTAATGCTTCTTGGCCAGAATGTAAATTCATATGGTGTAGGCCTTGAGGAGAAGACAACATTTGCTGAGCTTCTCAAAATGGTTAATGATATCGAAGGTCTTGAGAGAATTCGTTTTATGACACCTCATCCAAAGGACTTATCTGATGAGTTAATTGAAGCAATGGCTACATTACCAAAGGTATGCCACCATATGCATTTGCCACTTCAATCAGGAAGCACAGAGATTCTCAAGAAGATGAATCGTCGATATACCAAAGAGCATTATCTTGGCTTGGTTGAAAAATTAAAAGCGAGAATACCAGATGTGGCAATTACAACAGATATTATTGTTGGATTTCCTGGAGAGACAGAAGAGGATTTCCTTGAGACAATGGATGTAGTTGACAAGGTTCATTACGATAGTGCGTTTACCTTTATTTATTCAAAGCGTACGGGAACACCAGCTGCTGCAATGGAGAATCAAGTTCCAGAAGATGTGGTAAAGGACCGTTTTGATAGACTCTTGGCACTTGTTCAAAAGCATGGTCATGAAAAGGTTCAGAAGCTTGAGGGTACTGTTCAAAAGGTACTAGTTGAAGAAGTTAATGAGCAGGATGATTCATTGGTTTCAGGTAAACTTGCTAATAACGTTACTGTACATTTTCCAGGTGATAAATCTTTAATTGGAAAAATCGTCGATGTTAGGTTAAACTGTTGTAAAGGATTTTATTTTATAGGAGAAAAACTTTGATTTCTTTTATTAGAGGCACACTTAACGACATTGATGACAACATGATAATTGTAGAGAATAATGGAATTGGCTATGGGATTAATTCGTCTATGAATACAATTAGACAATTACCTTCTATTGGCTCTGAAATAAAATTAGAGACAAAGCTAATTCCAAAGGAAGATTCTCTTACTTTATATGGATTTTATGATAAGGAGGAGCTTAAGATGTTTGAGCTTCTTCTTTCTGTTAGTGGAATTGGACCAAAGGGAGCTCTTTCAATCCTAAGCACTATGACTGTTAGTGATATTCAGTTTGCGGTAGCAGGCGAGGATGCAAAGGCGTTTTCAGCAGTTCCAGGAGTTGGCAAAAAGACAGCTGAGAGAGCAATAATTGATTTAAAAGATAAGGTAGATATTATTGGAGCCTTCGAGGCAAAGATTACTTCTGATTTGTCAGGAGGCAAAAAGAAGGTTGCACCTTCAGTGACTGTAAAAGAGGAAGTACTGGAGGCTCTTGTGGCTCTTGGATATTCTCCAAGTAACGCTGCTAGAGCTCTTGATAAAATGACGATTACGGAATCTACCACAACAGAACAGCTATTATCTGATACACTAAAGCAGATGTCATTTATATAAAATAATTTGGGGAAAGACTAATGTTAGGAAACAAACAGATTACGTCTACTATAGCAAGTCATGAAGACTTGGTTAATGATAATGCTCTTAGACCAAAGACTTTTGACGGTTATATTGGTCAAACTAAGGTCAAAGAGAATATGAAAATATATATCGAAGCAGCTAAGAAGCGTGGCGATGCTTTGGATCATGTTTTATTATATGGCCCTCCGGGACTTGGTAAAACAACCCTTGCAGGAATTGTAGCTGGTGAAATGGGTTCTAATATAAAGGTTACTTCGGGTCCTGCAATTACAATTCCTGGTGAAATTGTTGCGGTTCTTATGACTTTAAAGGATGGAGACATTCTATTTATTGACGAGATTCATCGCCTTTCTAAACCAGTAGAAGAGACTTTGTATTCTGCAATGGAAGATTTTGCTGTTGATATTGTTATGGGTAAGGATACGACTGCTCGTTCAATTCACACTAAGTTACCAAGATTTACTTTAATAGGCGCGACAACTAGGCCGGGACTACTTTCTGCGCCTCTTCGAGATAGATTTGGAATTATTGGTCACATGGACTATTATTCTCCAGAAGAATTGTCTACTATTGTTACAGCCTCGGCTGCAAAGCTTGATGCACCAATTGATTATGAGGGGGCTTACCAAATTGCCCTTCGTTCAAGAGGAACCCCTCGTCTTGCAAACCGCTACTTAAAGAGAGTTCGTGATTATGCAGATGTAAAATTCAATGGTGAAATCACAAAAGAGGTTGCGGCAATGACACTTGACTCTTTAGAAGTTGATACACTTGGACTTGATAATAATGACAGAAACATTCTTCTTGCTATTATTGAGCGTTTTAATGGAGGACCTGTTGGACTTGACAACCTAGCGGCGACAGTTGGTGAGGATTCAGGGACAATAGAGGATGTTTACGAGCCTTACTTACTGCAGAATGGGCTTATAATCAGAACACCAAAGGGTAGAGTGGCTACAAAAGTTGCATACGAACACTTTAAAATGCCTGTTCCAGAAAATCTTATATAAAACCTGCTTTTTAACGGCTCAAAGGCTTGTTTTTAGGGCTGAATATATATATAATTATATTTGAATTTCTGACGGGAGGATGCGTTATGGTTTCCGAGAAAAGCGCAAAGGTGCTTATTGGCGGAAAAGTTTATACATTGAGTGGCTATGAGTCTGAGGAGTACCTTCAAAAAGTAGCTAATTATATCAATGCAAAGCTCGAAGAGTTCAATGCAATTGATGATTATAAACGTATTTCAGCTGATCTTAAGGCCACATTACTTGAGCTAAATATTGCGGATGACTACTTCAAGGCCAAAACCCAGGTAGAATCCCTTGAGTCAGATTTAGAGATTAGAGACAAAGAGATTTATAATCTTAAACATGATTTAATTTCAGCTCAGTTGAAAACAGAAACTTTAGAAGAAACAATTTCAAAGCTTGAGAGGGAAAATAAAGAGTTACTTCTCAATAAGACAAAGCTTGAGGCTTCCTTAGAGGACGCACTTCTAGGTTCGTTATCAGATGATTAAAGAGTCCCAATCATTGGGGCTCTAAATTTTTTATAAGGATATTTTTATGAATCAATTAGAACTTTTATCACCAGCTGGTGATTTACAAATATTTAAAGGAGTTGTAAACGCAGGAGCAGATGCTGTCTATTTCGGAGGCGATTTGTTTGGTGCAAGAGCATATGCAAAGAATTTCTCCATAGAGGATGCTCGTGAGGCTATTAATTATGCTCATGTTCATGGAGCAAGGGCGTATTTGACGGTTAATACACTTCTTAAAAATACTGAAATTGAGAGAAAGCTCTACACATACCTTAGAGAGTATGTAGAGGCTGGGATTGATGCATTTATTGTACAAGATTTTGGTGTTTTTAATTTTATCAGGGAATATTTTCCAGATACTCATACCCACATCAGTACCCAGGCGAGTTTGTGTACTGGATACGGCGCTGAGTTTTTTGAGAAACTTGGAGCAAAACGTATAGTGACAGCTCGTGAGATTTCCATTGATGAGATTTCTGCTATTCATAAACGATGTCCTGAATTGGAGATTGAATCTTTTGTTCATGGAGCTCTTTGTGTTTGCTATTCTGGACAATGTCTTATGTCATCAATTATTGGTGGTCGTTCAGGCAATAGAGGACGCTGTGCGCAGCCTTGTCGTTTGCCTTATGATGCTTTTGATGAGAACGGCAAAAAGCTTAATAAACAAGGATCATATATTCTCAGCCCAAAGGATTTTTGCACTATTAATTTTATGCCAGATATGATTGAGGCAGGTGTTAATTCCTTTAAGATTGAAGGTAGAATGAAGCAACTTGAGTATGCTACAGGAGTCGTCTCGGTTTATCGTCATTATTTGGATGAGTATTTATATAAAGGCCGAAAAGGCTTTTCTGTAAAGGATGAGGATATTCAAAAGTTGCTGGACTTTGGTAATAGAAGCGGTTTTACTGATTTATATCTTCATAGCCATAATGGCCCTGAAATGATGACATTTGTTGAGCCTTCTCACAAAAAGACAGAAAATGCGGCGGTTGATATTTCTGAAAAGAAGCAAAGGGTTGATTGCTTTATTCAGGCATTACTTGGCAAGCCTTTTTCTATTCGTTTTGTTGATGAAATGGGAAATGAAGCTCAGACTGTTTTAGGAGAGGTTCAGGTGGCAAATAATAAGCCTACCACAAAAGAGGATATTATTAAGGCTGCATCCGGGCTTGGTAATACAGCATTTGTAATTGGCAAGGTGAATATCGAATATGATGACAATATTTTCCTTCCTGTTTCAACTATAAAAAATGCCCGCAGGGAAGCTATCGAAAAACTTGCAAGCATGGTAATGGTCCAGGAATTGCCCAAAACAGTTCTGCCGTTTGATGAATTGAAATTTTATGGAAATAAAAATTCGAAACAGGGGTGCTTTGTTACCGTAAATACGATAGAACAATTAACTGCGATTGCAAATTATGATTTTGTTGATTCAATTGCAGTTCCACAGGGTTTATTTGAGAAAGCTGCAAACATTTTTGACTGTGAGATTTATGTTAGCCTACCTGATGTTTTAAGAAAAGAATATTTTGATAGGATAAAGATTGATAATAGGGCTTCTGGAGTAATTGCAAAGTCCTTTGATGAGCTTGGTTTCTTGTTATCTAATGGATATAATCCTAGGAATATTATCCTAGACCATAGACTCTATACGTTTAATAATAGAAGTATAAAGAGCTTTGAAGAAAATGGGATTTATCGTAATTGTATTTCCTATGAACTATCAATTAAGGAATTAAATCATAGAAATAATTCTAATTCACAAATGATTGTATACAGTAGAATTCCAATGATGATAACTGCAAATTGTACAATCAAAAATACTGTTGGTTGCAGAAAAGCAAATGATATTATTACGCTTGTAGATAGAAAAAATGAAAATTTGAAAGCGGTATGTAACTGCGAATATTGCTACAATACCATTTACAATAGTAAAAAATATATTGCCTTTAGCATGAAAAAAGATTTGGAAAACTTAGGCGTAAAAGAGTATAGGCTTGATTTTACAATTGAATCAGCTGATGAGGTGAAAGAGATTATGTCTCAATACAAAAAAGTATTCCTTGAAGATAGTGCATTTTCATTTAATGAAGATTACACCAAGGGACATTTAAAAAGAGGGGTAGAATAGTTTTGGTAGACGTTATTACTTTATTTTCTCGCATAACAATTTTATCTTTTGTTCTTGTATTTACTGCTATTGATTTAATTCAAATTTTTGAATACAGGCTGAATGAGACTTTTTCAAGCATCATTTCCATTGTACAGTCAGTGATGCTTGTGTTATTTCTCATTAATTCGACGATTGTTTTATATATGGCAAAGGAAGATCCGCTGGTTATTGCTTTGGCGATAGGTACTTTGATATTTTTTATCGTATATACGATAATCCTCAAGACGCTAACAGGAGACTCCAGCCTAAAGCTCTCTACTTTAACTAATAATGTTTTATTTTTTATTAGTTTGGGAATGGTTACCTTGATAAGATTGAAAATATCAGTTGCAGTAAAGCAATTTGTTGCTATATTAATAGCTGCACTTGTTTCAGTACTTGTAATTACAGTATTAAAAAGAGTTCATAAAATTGAGCGTTTCATGTATTCTTTTGCAGCAATTGGTATTCTATTATTACTTGTAGTTAGCTTTGTTGGACAGACAGAAAACGGAGCGAAGCTTTCATTTGTTATTGGCTCCCTTAGAATACAGCCTAGTGAAATTGTAAAGCTTACATTTTTATTTTTTATAAGTGGATGTATCGTCACATTTAAAGATACAAGAGGTTTTGCCATTGCCACCTTGGGAGCGGCGGCGCACGTTTTAATTCTCGTTTTTTCAAAGGATTTAGGTGTTGCACTTATATTCTTGATTACATATGTTTTTGTTATTTTTATAGCATTTAAAAATTATATAGTATTATCTATTGAATTAATTGGCGCTACGGTTGGCGGAATTCTGGCGTACAATCTGTTTCCACATATTCAGACTAGATTTATTGCGTGGACGGATCCACTTAGTGTTGTAGATGACAAGGGCTACCAGATTTCTCAGTCCCTATTTGCAATAGGAACAGGAGGCTGGATGGGCTCTGGTTTAAATCGTGGAATGCCAAATAAAATTCCTGTTGTGACTATGGATTTTATCTTTGCTGCAATTTCTGAGGAATTAGGTGCAATAGTTGGAATATGTGTGATTATTTGTTTTGCTTGCACTTCAATTTACATTTTTAATACTGCGTTTAATTGCAACAACAGTTTTTACATGCTGGTTTCTAGCGGAATCGGTGTTATCTTTGCAGTTCAGACAGTATTGAATATTGGCGGCGTTATAAAGTTTATTCCTTCTACAGGTGTAACCCTACCATTCGTAAGTTATGGTGGTAATTCTATGGTTTCCCTGATGACATCTCTATTAATTGTAAGCTGCGCAAATTCGTTATACTTGAATACATCACGTGGCAGAGGACATTATGACAGATAAAAGACCTACAAAAAAAATAATTAGAAAAGAAATTTATATAGTTGCCGTATTATTCTTCGCTTTATTTGCTGGAATGATTGCTTACTATGTATATTTTATGAAATACAGTGCTCGAGACTTTATATATAATTCTTACAATTCTAGATTTTCTGTGTTTGCTGATGATGTTACTAGAGGTAGTATTTACACAGCTGATGGTACTGTAATTGCAAAGACGTCAAAAGATGATGAGGGCAATGAAATTAGACTATACCCTGATGAACGTCTCTTTTGTCATGCGGTTGGATATGTAGATAAAGGAATGGCTGGTCTTGAGGCAGAGTATTCCTTTGATTTATTAAAATCCAATATTAATCTAAGTGATAAGATTAATAATACAATTGCTGGAAAAAAGAGCCCTGGAGATAGTCTTTATACTACATTGGATTATAAGACTCAGGTTGCAGCTTACGAGGGCCTTGGTATGTATGATGGAGCTGTTATAGCAATCGAACCATCTACAGGTAAAATTGTGGCCATGGTTTCAAAACCTGACTATGATCCAAATACAATCGCAGAGTATTGGGATGACATAACTGATTCATCAAAGAATAAATCTTCCCTTGTAAATAGAGCTACATCTGGTGCTTATCCACCTGGTTCAACCTTCAAGATTGTTACCACGATTGCTTATTTAAGGGCTAATGATGGAGATGATGATTTTAGTTACACATGTAATGGCTCTATAACTGTTGATGACTATAAAATTCATTGTAGTAGCAACAAATCTCATGGAACTGAAAATTTGTTAAAGGCATTTTCAAATTCTTGTAATAGCGCGTATGCCTATATAGGGATAAATCTAGATAGGGATCAATTTACATCTGCGGCTGAGGATTTGCTATTTAATGGCGAATTGCCAACAATGCTTTCTACCACTAAAAAGTCTAGTTTCACAATTGATTCTAGTACTAGTGAAAGTGTTGTTGCCCAGACAGCGATGGGGCAGGGGGATACAACTGTTTCTCCGCTACATATGTGCATGCTTGTATCGGCTATTGCTAATAATGGTACATTGATGGAGCCTTATTTGACTGACAAGATGGTTAGTGCAGATGGGGATATTGTTAGCCAAGTTGACCCTGTTGAATATGGCCAAATTATCACTGAAAATGAGGCAGATTTATTGCAAGGCTATATGGCGGCAGTTGTAGAAGAAGGAACGGCTGAAAAGGTAGATTTTGGCGATTTAACGGTATATGGAAAGACCGGTACTGCAGAATATACAGAGAATAAAAGTGTTACTCATTCCTGGTTTGTCGGTTATGCAGTGGGAGATAATGGTGAAAAACTGGCAGTGGCTGTTATAATGGAAGGCGCAGGGTATGGAAGTAAATATGCGGCGCCCCTTGCAGCAAAAGTATTTGAAGCATATTTTCAATAATTATGGAAAAAGTCATTGCAATTTCTCAATTGCTTTGCTATAATCCATTTGTTGCGAAAAATCGCACACTTGGTTTTTGAAATAATTTACAAGGAGGTGCAATCATGGCAAAATGTGCAGTTTGTGGAAAAGGCGCTCATTTCGGTAACAATGTGAGCCATTCTCATAGAAGATCCAATCATATGTGGAAGTCTAATGTGAAG
>JAEEGL017319530.1_pt1 | contig 22076 bp, 18 predicted proteins | sample 9134231 | NCBI WGS metagenome assembly JAEEGL01 (sample SAMN16246548, study PRJNA631951) | gut metagenome | biome: gut microbiome; feature: rumen; material: fiber-attached | host: Bos | place: Iran: Karaj | collected 2018-10 | reverse complement strand
GCTGGAAGCATAACTGTCATCTGAACTCTTTGTCAGGAGTATCTTGTTCTCAGGCGTGATGCTTCCTGTACTCTCATCAACAGGGTAGAGGTATTGTTCACGCGAAGCAAAATCGTAAGCATCGATATACAGACGGTCTCCAAGAACCAGACGCTCGATGCTTACGTTATCTCCGAATTCGTTCCTGATGACAAAATCCGCTGCCGGCTTATTGCTCTTATCAAACGACATAATGTGATATACGGGTTCCTTAGGCTCAGTCTCTGAGACGAAGGCCCAGGTGTGGTCATTAAACCAGGTAATATCAGATATGAAATATCCGCCTATGGTTTCTGCCAGATAATCGAAGATCGCTGTATCTTCAGCAAAGTCATACCATGAGAGTCCGTCGGGGAGCTTATCGGGCATCTTGCCGCTTAAGACAAGGCCGGATTCATCTTTGAGTGCATTTTTCTTCTTATCTGTGCAGCCACATGCGAAAACTGAAACAAAGAAAGAAGCTGCCATAAGGGCAGCCCCCAATTTCTTTATAGGTATTTTCATGACTAGAAATCCCCCAATATTTTAGATTTATCCCCATTAACTGCGCAAAAAACGCATCAAAAATATTTAACCCCTAACAATAAGGGCTTTCAATCCGAATTTGAGGCAATCGGAGGGTTATCCGCCGAACGAGGAGATCAACTGAATAATGGATCCGATCAGGGCACGTATGAGGCTGAGGCTGAAAAGAGCGCCTGCGACGATACCGATAATGATGAAGATCCTCTTAAGCGATCTCGGCCATGTGCCTACGATATTGCCTGTCTGGCCGTTGATAAGGACACGGTAGATCGTGCCGTGATAATCAAAAGAAGTGATCCAGATCGGTGCCAGAACATACTTGGCTCTTACATTCGAAGCCTCAGGCTTCATGTCGATCTTAGCAACGACGTCGGCATTCTCGAGGTTCTTGATGCTCCTGTGGATCATGTCATAGATCTTGCCCATGGCTGTCTGCCAGGCTGTAGTACCGTCAACTGTGTAGCTCTCTGACCAGAAACCTGCAAGGAGATTCGGGTCGTATTTCTTCATGAAATTGAAATCAAATTTGGAGACGGACTTCCAGTAAGCATCCTTTTCGAGCCTGCTTGATGCCACAAGAGTCAGGTTCTTTACAGGCATCTTGCAGACGCCTTCTGACTTGTGGTACTTCGTGTACTGGTCGTCACCGCTGCCGTAAGTCTTTCCGAACTTTCCCTTGTAGGGGGTATATGTGTCGCAGTCGAAAACCCAGTAAGGAACATAAACGCCTACAAGGTCTGTGATCTCAGAATTATTCTTGAGATCAAGAGGGGCCAGCCTTCTGGCTGAGATCCACTGCCTGAAGACATTCTGGGCTTCATCCTTGCTGATCTTGAAAGGAATGACGCCGGTAGGTTCGAGCATGCCGGATGTGTTGCCCGATTCTGTAATGGAGTTGGATCCGCAGTATGGGCACAGACCGGAAAGTGAGCTCTTGTCAGCAAGGAACTGACCGCCGCAGGTGCCGCAGATAAGGAGCTTGCTGTCAGTCATCATGAGATGACGGCCCTGATTGTTCTGGAGTGAATCAAGTGTATAACCGATGCCCGGAGCGACCGGCATGGTCTTGAGCGCAACAGTGCTTCCGCAGAAGTTGCATACAAGCCCGCCCGTGGCAGGATCGTAAGCAAGTGTGGCGCCGCATGAAGGGCACTTGTTGTCTGATGTGGTCTGATTTGTAAGTGTTGCAGTATCGATCATTGCAGGGCCGGCAACAGGTGCTAAACCCTGATCATCTTTTGCAACAGGTGCATTGCCGTAAGCGACGTTCATCGCCTCGATCCTCTCCTGCTCTTCGCGCTTATCAATATCACTTCTTGTATTGAAAATGTTACCCATAACCCTTACTCCTTAAGCCTTCTTAAGTTCCCTCATTCCATGGGCGCGGTTTTCTCACGCTGCCAGAATAATTGTATCAGAAAAAGGGGGAGTTAAAAATATTAAAGGGAGGGGTTATGAGGAGGGGTTGCCATACAGGCAGCTGGTAAAATCACGTGCCGAAATTTTACCGGCACTCCGGGAAGCGCTATTCTTCTCCAGCGCATTTCCTGATATGAACAGCGCTTTCCCTTTTGCCAACCGAAGTATAGCATCCGCTCTGAAATGAATGTGGCGAAATCTAAGTGAAGTCTGAGTGAAACCTGTGTGAATTTGGTTACGCCCCTGTAACAGCTCTCTTGACGGCTCAGTTCCGCTGCTGTATTATCACGGCAGAATTTTAAAGACGGAGGAACACCAATGAGGAAGACAATCTGCTGATAGTTTAATAACTGCCTCGCGGATAAGTCTGTTTTTGTGTGTTCATTTATATTGCAATTTTATAAGCCGCGGCCGCTTCCATGTTGTCGCGGCTTTTGATTTATCCGGCAGAGGATTTTTCGGACAAGGAGAATCAATATGCCAACAATTAATATCAACAACTTAACATTCGGATACGACGGGTCTGAGAAGACCTTATTTGAAGACGTCACTATCACTTTGGATACTTCATGGAAGCTCGCGCTCGCAGGAAGGAACGGCAGGGGCAAGACTACGTTCTTCAGGCTCCTTAGAGGCGAACTGCCCTACAGCGGAACGATCACGGGTGTGCCTGAGACCATCCTCTTCCCAATGTCTGAACTGTCCGAAAATGAGGACTGGCGCGTCCGCAAAGAGCTCAACTTGATGGGCGCCGATCCGGACATCATGTGGCGCCCCATGGAGACATTATCAGGCGGCGAGAGGACCAAACTGATGCTCGCAAACCTCTTTGCTTCTGACGGCATCTACCCTCTGATCGACGAGCCGACAAACCACCTGGACAGGACCGGCCGCGATGCAGTCGCCGACTATCTCGCAACAAAGGACGGCTTCATCCTGATCTCACACGACCGTGCATTTCTTGACCGCTGCACCGACCACACCCTGGTCATCACGAAGACCGGCTTTGAACTTGTCGGTGCTTCATATTCAGTGTGGTGGGAGAATAACGAGCAGCGCATGGAAAGTGAGCGCGCAAGAAATGACCAGCTCAGAAAAGAGATGAGCTCAATCGACGCCGCCATGAAGAAGAATGCACAGTGGTCTTCAAAGGCGGAAGGCTATAAGAACCGCAGCAAGGCACCTTCCAAGGTCGCAGAGGATCATTTCAGGAGGGCATATGAAGCTGAGAAAGCGCGCAAATTAATGTCTGCCGCCAAGAACCTTGAGCGCCGCAACGAGCGCAAACTTGAAGAAAAACAGAGCCTTCTTAAGGACATGGAGCGCACGGAGACGCTTAAGATCACGGGCACCGAGCACCATAACAGGACGCCTGTAATCCTTAAGGACGTAACGCTCATGCGCTATGGCGAGCCCGTCGTTACAGGCTTTAACCTGACAGTTGAACGCGGAAGCAAGATATCCCTGCAGGGCAGGAACGGGTGTGGCAAGAGCACTCTTATAAAGTTCCTGGCGGGCCTTGGCGAAGATGAAGGAATCACCGCTTCAGGCGACATCTATATCGCGCCCGGTCTTAAGATATCTTATGTCGGCCAGGACACTTCATCTCTTAGCGGGACACTTTACGACATTGCCGGTGAGCGCGGGTGCGACAAGACGATATTTTCGACGATCCTGATCAAGATGGGATTTACGAAGGAGATGCTCTATAGGGATGTCTCAGCGCTGTCGCTCGGGCAGAAGAAATTTGTCATGATCGCCCTGTCATTGTGCGAGCAAGCTGACCTCTATCTATGGGACGAGCCATTGAACTACATCGACGTCTATATGCGCGCCGAGATCGAGCGTCTGGTCAAAGATAACAATGTTACAATGCTCTTCGTTGAGCATGACAGGACGTTTGCGGAGGCTGTGGCAGACAGGGAAGTGAATATGTAATGGGAAACACCGGCTTTTACACCATCTTGATATAATTTCAATTTGGTGTAAAAAAAGGCCTGTTTTTTACACCATTTCGAAATAATATCGTTTTGGTGTAAAAACACGGATGGAAAGCTTCAGATTTTCCTGCAGAACTCTAATATCCCGGCTTAGCGCGGCGCAAAAACCGGGCTTATAATTCTCAAATGCCATTATCCTGTTTTACTGCTATACTTCTTGTATTAAATAAATGTCGGGGAGTACGGTATGGGTGTGAAGCTTATCGATAAGGGGAGTATAGAAAAGCTCGACCGCAAGCTGTTTTTGGCATCGGTGATCCTTGCAGTGATCAATTTCCTGGTCACGCTTCTGATGTATCTTGATGTCTTTAAGGATAATTTCATCACATATTTCACGTGGCCTGCAGCGATCATCCTGCTAGTGCTCTCATTCCGCAAACTCGGGACTTTGAATATCAGAAAGACAGACATCAAAAAGCCTATATTTCTGGTCCTTCTGATCGTCACCGTGATCTATTTCTTCACGCATTTTTATAATTTCAATAATGCGCCATGGAACACTTACGGACTTTTCGATGACGGCGCGTGGGATATTTTCGACGCCAGGAAAATGTGCTTTACGAGCAAGAGGTTCGAACTGATCTTCTGGGATGAGAACATCGGTCTTATCAGCCGCGAGCTCGTATTCCATTACTTCATGACGGTCCTGTTTAAGATCTTCGGCTACAACCTCCTGGTATTTAACGTGGGCCTGATCTTCCTTGGCTTCATCACTGTGCTCTTTACGACGCTGACAGCTTATGAACTTAAGAAGGATCCTGTCCTTGCGGGCGCTGCAGGAATCTTCTTAAACTTCATGCCGCTCAACTTCACACAGGTTTATATGGGACACAGATATGCGATCTGCGGACCTTTGCTGATGATATCGTTCTACTTCATCGTCCGCGCGTTCAAGAGGAATTCCCTTCTGGCCGCAGTTGCCGGAGGAGTCTTTGCAGGCCTTACGATGGAGAGCGCGATCATGGGCAAGCAGTATATCTACGGGCTTATCGCGTCAGGCGTTGTAGTCCTTATCTATCTCCTCATTAAAAAGCGCGAAAATATCTCAGGCTTCATTACTTCAGTAATCGCGGTCCTTTCAGGCTATCTTGTCTCCACGACACCTCTTTACACATACATGTTTACGCACTGGAAGCTCTACAGCAACAGAGAATCCTCGCTTACAAAAGAGTTCTTCGAGAGGCTCCATAACGAAGGCTTCAAGGTCGTTTCCGAGAACCTTGATATCTTAAAGGAAGTGGTCTTCGCAAAGACTTCAGGATACAGGCAGTTCTCCAACGGCAGCCCCGTGCTCCGATGGTATCTTGTGGTTTTCCTTATCATCGGCATCATTGTCCTGCTTAAGAGAAAAGAGATCGCCGTGATCATCCTTGCTGCGGTCCCGTTTGCAGGAAGCCTGATCACTATCACATACGATTTCAGGATCCTCATCGCTGCACCGTTCATGTGTATCCTCATCACGGAAGGTGTTTTCGCCACATTCGAATTCATCTTTAAAAAGCGGGAGGGAGCAGAAAAACTCTATCCTTACTTTGCTTCGGGCCTGATCATCGTGATGATGATCCCGCACTTCATGTATCTTAAGGGCATATCTGACGATCCGAATTCCGAGTATCTGCTGCCGCACTATTCCGTTGCGGTATCAAGATATGTGTCAGATGTCGTTGCAGGCTCTGAACAACCAAATATCCTGATGAAGAAAAACGAGTTCAACCGTCCGAACACAAACGACAAATACGATGTCCTGGCCTGCGTCGAATACACCTATGCGCATGTCCACGCTTACATCGGAGGCGAGCATTCCAGAGAGATCTTAAGCCTCTGCAATGATTTCCCGTACATCAGTTTTTCCGAAGATGACATGAGATGGACGGTATACAATGCGATCCAGAACTATCAGACAGGAAGCAAGGATCTGGTGCTTGTTTTCGAGATCGACCAGCAGGTCGAGAGCATTGTAAATGAACTCATCGGCACAGGACTTTGCGAAGCGGAGTACGACAATTATACGGTAGACGGCAATTTTGTCCTTTTGTGCAGGCTTTATGTTCATAACGAGGACATCGAAGCGTTCAAGCAGGAATCCTACGACATCATTGCGATGTATTACGATTGACCTTTGTAATATTTTATAGTGCGCGCAGGCGGCACGTGCCGCTGTTTTGAAAGTGCCTGCAAATTAAGACTCAAAAATTTTCTCACACCTGCTTGACAACTATATCGGGAGGCGATATACTCGGGTTACGATATATCGGAAGCCGATATAAAGGAGGATAAAGGAAATGCCACAGTTAGCGTTAACCGAAGCAGTCTTTTACATACTGTTGTCGCTCCAGAAACCGCTTCACGGATACGGAATAATCCAGAACGTGGGAGAGCTGTCAAACGGGCGTGTAAAGCTTGCAGCGGGTACATTATACGGAGCGCTTAATTCGCTCGTGGAGAAGGGATGGATCGATGCTCTGCCGGAGAATCCTGAGAGCCGCAAGAAGGAGTACGTGATCACAAAGAATGGTCTTTCTGTACTCGAAGATGAACTTGCAAGACTCTCGGAACTCGTCGAAAACGGCAAGAGGGTATTGGGAGGAAACTAAAAATGCGCAGGGTCATTCATAAAATATTTTGGGTCTGGCAGCTCGAAAAAGAACAGGCTTGGATCAATGAGATGGCTTCACATGGATATTCTCTTGAACATGCAGGAAGGCTGACATTCGAATTTGAAGAAACAGAAGCTGACCTCTATACTTACAAAACGCTTTTCCTCAAGGGCTGGGCAGACAGCGAAGAGAACAGAAAGTATTTGAAGTTCCTGGAGGAAATGGGGATCAAGGTTGTCTGCTATATCAACTATCCCGGTACAACCTGGATATACACAAGGGCGCTCAAGGCTGATTACCCTGACGGGATCGATCTGTTCTCAGATATCGACTCCAAGATCAACGGCATGAAAGTAATGAGCGGATACATGATCTTTGTTATGGCATTCATGCTCTTTGCCGCTCTGCTTAACCTCTGGTGTGCAGTTGGCAGGGGATTCTTCTTGCCAATAAACTTTGTATGTTCGATAGCAATGTTCGTAATGTTCACACTGGCAACGATCGCTACGGTCAGGCTTTTCGTGAGCATGGGAAAACTTAAAAAAGAACGCGCAATACACGAATAAACGTTAGTTTAAAAACCAATTAAAACCGCAAATATGGAGGAGTTACTTATGGAAGAATTAAGTGATCAGGGCAGACTGCGCCCTTGGATGGGATTTGTCCTTTTTGGAGTATTGATGGCATTTTTCATCTTTGTATGCGCACCGCTCCAGCAGAATCTCGGAATACCGGGTCTTGTAATTACCGAACTTGCCTTCCTGGCTATGGCAGTGATCTACTGTCTGATCCGCAAGGTCAAGATCAAAGAAGTATTCCCGGTAAAGAAGGTAAAGGTAAGAGAAGTTTTCGGATGCATTCTTCTCGTTCTGGGAATCTTCCCGGTATCTTTGATGCTCGTTGCATTGACAGCGATCATCTTCCCGCAGGCTGCATCTGAGGTCGGCGAACTGAACTCATTCATCTTCGGAAATCTTAATTTCCCTCTGGCAGTTCTTATCGTTGCCCTGCTTCCTGCAATCTGTGAAGAAGCGATCCACAGAGGAGCTATCTTGAGCAACTTCAGAGGCATTAAGCATGACTGGGTCATCGTTCTCATCATGGGATTATTATTCGGAATCAATCACATGTCTGTCTTAAGATTCCTTACCACAATGACTCTCGGCCTGTTTCTCAGCTATGTTGTTGTAAAGAAGAACAATATCATCCTGTCGATGATCATGCACTTCACAAACAACTTTATCTCAGTAGCCATCTCTTATGCTCTCGGACAGAACGGTGCTGCTGTATCATCTTCTGCAACAGTGGATTATTCCGCTGTCATCGGAACATACATGGTCATTGGATTTGCTTCGCCTATCCTCATCACTCTGGGTCTTATGCTCGTATATCCCGAGGGCCACAAGAAGATCAGATTCCTTTATGCCGGAGTCATGGCGGCTGCGCTTCTTGTCGGAGGCTTCATGATCAATGCCGGCAACGCTAAGAAGAACATGATCCTCAGCACAACCATCGGCTATCTGGTCACAGCTGATGATAAGGATAATTCCATGATCGACTTCACAGTCGAGGAAGACCGCGACGCTACCGTAGTCGTAACCATAATGAATGCTGAAGGTGATTATAAAGTAAGGATCGACGGCGATAAGGGCAGCAACATCATCAATGCACCTGTTCCCAAGGGCATGGTCCGTATGATCACTTACAATGTCTCTCTTCAGGCAGATCACTATGTCATAACGGTGGAAGCAGAGAACAACGCGGTCGGTGAGAAACCGCAGATACAGATAACGATCGGATAAGTTATTTGCACAATTTAAAAATACAGAGGCTGTCTCTTCATGAGGCAGCCTTTTGTGTGGATGAGAAGGCGGTGTGCGGCTGCACCTACAGACAAAAACATGAAAAATAGAGTTTTTGTCTGTAGGTTTTGGTGTTAGGAAGCCGAAATCAAGGGGAACCTGCCGACAAAATTGAATCAAAATCCAAAAATGTCTGCAGGTTAATGCCGATCTGCCCTTTAAAATGCGAAAACCTACAGACAAAAACAAGCAATTCCTTTGTTTTGTCTGTAGGTCGCTTTTCGAGCACTAAAAAGGGTGTAAGTTCAGATCACGTTGTACCCTTCGTTTGCAAGGGCCTGCATCGCGCGGTCGAAGTTTTCTTCCTTCACGAGAATGTAGTCCGTGTTATATGTCGACACGGCGAAAATACCGATCTTGTTATCTGCGAGGATCGAAGAGATCTTGGACAGGATCCCGATCAAAGAGAAGTCCAGCACGCCTTCAATGCGGAAGCCTTTCCAGCCGTCGTCTCTTTCGAGCGTTTCAGAAGGACAGTCAGAGGTCTTGCAGACAAGTGATATCTCTTCACCGGTGCGCGCTGCAAACCAGAATTCCCTGTCCGGCATAAAATCTTCCAAAGACTTCAATTTGCATACTGATAACTGATAAGGCAAGCGCTTAAGATCCATACGGATTATTCCTCATTGTCTTTCTGATAATCTTTCCAGGCCTTCTGGAACTTGAAGGTGTAGATGACTGCATAGACGCCGACAAGTGCTACCCACCAGCCGCTGAATTTGCCGTTGCTTACTGTGGTGACAACGACATTGAGTACAGCGTAAGCAGCAAGAACGATCGCTGCGGCTCTGCTCTGGAGAAGGTGGATCAGCAGTGCGCAGGCGAGGATAAGAACGACGTCAAGCATAGCGAAATAATTGCCTGTCTTGATAACGCCGAAATAAAGAGTAAGACCGGCAATAACATATCCGATCACAGCGCTTGAAAAGAGGTTGTTTCTGATAGCGTTCATCTGAGGTGTCTTTAAAAACTCGCGTCGTGTCATGTTGATCCTCCTGAAAAGCTTTATTGGCATAAATTATAACAATAAAAGGTGTTACAATGGTGTAGCTGACCGAAAATCAGCATGGGGATATTTTATATGCGTAAGAATGTTTTTCTGATCTTAATGTTTGCACTTCCGCTCCTGGTATGTTCAGTATTTGCAACCATAGCTGGGCCTTATTACATCGTCAATAAGAGCAGGGAGGAAGTTCCTGATACGACATCGGTGCTGGTCTATTCCGTTGACTATGAATTCGGCGAATTTAACCGCACTTATGCAAAAGGGAGAGGCATCGTTCCAAAGGATAAGACGGTTCAGGTGACCTTTGACAAGATTCCTGAGATAGCCTCGTGGGATGGCGTTAAGGACATATATGTCCGTGACATACAGGTCGACTTCGATGATTTTTCCGACCGAGTTCATGACGGTGAAGCTGTAAAAGTGGCAGTGCCTGTGGATACTGTGGTTCATTTTGGCGAGATCACAGGCATGGCTTCCGCATATAAAATGAATTATTCCGAGGATATCCCGCTCTATAACGGCGAATATGCGGTCTTCAGATGCAGCGAAAAAAGAAACGGCAGATTAATCGAGAATGTCGCAGAGCAGCTCTGTGAAGAGCCGGATTGCTGCCTCTACTACAAGTACGATCCTGAGACTTGGGAAGAATTCTATTCAAAAATAGAGAGATATATTTTTGAGACAGATATGTCGGAAGATGTGGAGATGCTCATCACCACTGCGTCCGCAGATGCCGCAAAAGATATCCAGATCAGGCTGGTGGAAGAGTTCCCTGCATCCAATTACGAATCGGCAGAGTTTGCTGCAGTCTGGAATGAGCAGAACAATAAGACATTAAAAAACAAGATCATCATTGCAGGTGTCATTACCGGCGTCATTCTTATAGGCGTGGAAGTGCTTTTCGCTATTTTATGGAAACCACGCAAACAGACAGCCTGATGTCTGAAAAACAGCCTTTTATTATCAAAGAAAAATGTACTTTTTCCATAATGGTAGAACTTTTTGCCCCTGATGATATAATGACTATCGGTTTATTGCGGAAAGGGTAAGTTTAGGTTAATGCAGAAGCTTTTATCAGTAGCGATCCCTTCCTTCAACTCGCAGGATTACGTTAGCAGGGCTATCGAGAGTCTCTTGCCGGGCAGGGAGCAGGTGGAGATCATTGTTGTTGATGACGGTTCGACAGATGATACTTCCAGGATCGCTGAAGAATATATAGAAAAATATCCGGATGATGTCCGTCTCATAAAGAAGGAGAACGGCGGTCACGGTGATGCAGTTATGGCAGGTCTTAGCGCAGCTACAGGCCTTTATTTCAGAGTCCTCGATTCAGATGACTGGCTCGATGAAGAGTCTCTTCACAAGCTTTTGGGCGTATTAGAGGAGATGCGCGATCCTGATAAGGCCGCAGATCTTGTTATCACCAACTATGTTTATGAGAAGGTCAACGAGGGCAAGAGGTGTCCGATCAACTACCGTAAGACTCTTCCTGTGGGCAGGCTCTTCGGATGGGACGAAGTAGGCAAGTGGGCCACGGGTTCTTATATCTTGATGCACTCTGCGACATACCGCACAGAGCTTGCCAGGAACAGCGGAATGAAGCTTCCCAAGCACACTTTCTATGTAGACCATCTTTACGTATGCTACCCCATGATGAAGGTCGAGAAGATGTACTATCTTGATGTCGATCTTTACCGTTATTTCATCGGCCGTGAAGACCAGTCAGTAAACGAGAAGGTCATGTTAAGCCGCATGGATCAGCAGCTTAAGGTCAACCGCCTCATGCTCTATGAGCTTGATACGGATTCCTTGACGAACGATGCTCAGCGCGAATATCTGTATTACTACACGGAGATAGTAACACTTGCTACCGTCTCATTCCTTTTGCGTCTTCACACGAAAGAGGATGAACAGGTAATGCAGTCTTTCTTGGATGAGATCCAGGAAAAGCGCCCCGCGTACTACAAGTGGCTCACCAAAGGCCCGTTCACAAAGCACATGATCGGACCTGTCCGCAACTGGCCCCACTGGATAAGCTATCCCTTACACCGTTTAGGCTACCAGATAGCAAGAAAACTCTTCGGGTTCAACTGATCACTTTTTCGAAGGCTTGATCGAGAGTCCTATAAGTCCAAGACCGCTCGCGATAAGCGGCAGCGTAAAGCTTACGAAACGGGACAGGAGCATTACGCTTCCAAGTAAAGCTGTCGGTATAAGATCCGCATAGAATAAGGCATATCCGTACTCAGTAACTCCTGCAGCGCCCGGAAGCGGCAATGAGGATACTGATATGAAGAGCGATGCCTGTGTGCGGAGTACCGTAAACCACTCAAGATCTGTGCATCCGATTGCGCGTGCGCAGAAGAATGTGACTGAGTGGAAAAGTATTATCTGGACAAGTGAAGTAAGAAGCATCTTAACGAACACTATCTTGTTCTTTCTAAGAAGGCATGCTGCCTTTCTGTATGAAGCAAAAGACCTTAAGAACTTGAATCTCTCGCCGGGCTTAATGCCTCTGACCTTGATGAACCAGAGTCCGATCCCGATGAAGAATCCTGCGAGTTTTCTCGTAAAGAGAACGCAGATAAGGAAAGCGATTATCGCAAGGTTTAAAGCAAATCCGATAGGGAATACATAAGCAAATCTGCCCTGAAGCTTAAACACTTCGCCCTGTGAGCAGACAACGCCTACGATGCCCAGGAATACCGCCGCGCACTGGAAGCTCAAAAGCGCGCAAAGAAGCGTAAAAGCGCTGTGAGATACCTTGAGCTTGTCCTTTGCCATGAAATAGAGCTGGCCGGGCTGTCCGCCTGTCGATGAAGGCGTGATAGAGCTGAAGAAAAAGCCTGCAAAGGAGTATTTCATCATCTGTGCGAAAGAGATCTTATATCCTGCAAGCTTTAAGCATCTGCTGATATTTATACCGTCTGCGACAGCATAAAGCGCCATGGAGACGACGCCCGCCAATACCCACCAGATATTGGCATTCTTAAGCGTTCCCAAGATATCCTGTCCTTCAAGTTCCTTGTATATGACGCAGACCGTCGCTCCGCCGAGTATGAGCAGGAACAACGCGCCAAGCCACAAAGACTTTTTCTTCAGAAGACCCATTTAAAGTATCAATCCATCCCAAAAGTATTAATCAGATAAGTTATTTTAGGTATTTTTCTTTTAGTTTTCAATTATAAGGTGCGGTAAATTGCCGCTTCAGGCGCGGTTGTCTTCGAAAAGTCACATCACGGAACACGCGAATAACTGACAAACAGCTTTCCCTCAAAGTTCGCTAAAAAGGTTATCCTGAATCATATATAATATCCGCGAGCGAAAAATATGGAGAAAGAATATGCGAAAAATACTTGCAACCATACTTGCAGCGGGCATGGTCTTGTCCCTTGCATCATGCGGCAAAGAGCCTGAACAGAGCGGGGAAAACAACGTCAGCGGCAGCATCCTGACGGAACAGTCCGGCGAACCGCAGCCCTCACAGCAGCAAGGCCTGGAAGGCGAATATAAGTCAAATGATACAGAAGAACATTTCAAGATTTATAACCTGACAGACACAGGATTTCTTGTCGAGTTCTATCATTTCGAAGAAGGCCTCCTCGAGAAATTCGATTATGAGATGGAGTTTGACAACGCTGATAAAACAGTGGCTTCAGAGAAGGGCTCGATCGACGATAACGGCGGCTGGGAATATACATTCTATATGGGAGACGGCGCAATCACTGTTACCTGGCAGCAGAGTTCACAGGTATACACCAGAGTGACCGTGTAATGATTCAAATCCGCCCCGTGAACTTCAAGTGCATTTGAAAACTTTGGGGACAGCCCGGAATTCCAGGCGGAATTCTCGGCGGCGCCTGAAGTTTAGCCTGAAGTTTGGGGTAAAAACGGGCATTTTCCAGGCGGAATTCCAGGCGGCGCCTAGAGTTTAGCCTGAAGTTTGGGGTAAAAACGGGTATTTTCCAGGCGGAATTCTCGGCAGCGCCTGAAGTTTAGCCTGAAGTTTAGTTACGAACGGCAGAATGAACGGCACCGCCGCATGTTTTGCCGCATGTTTGGCTCTAAAACGGCATTTTGAACGGCAGAATGAACGGCACTGCCGCCCAATTTGCCGTCCATCCGTTCATCGCTTCATCAATCGAGTTCTATCTCGATTACGCTGCCGATCTTATCCTTGGGAAGCACGTTTGTGCCTTCGCTTACACCAACGCCGTCGACCGTGATGGACTTGACCAAAGCAGCAGCAGAAGACTTCTTATAGATTACCGTTACCGGCTTGCCGTTGAACTCGAATTCGACAGATGCTTTGCCGTCACCATCGAACTGCGAAGGCAGTAGTTTGGGCTCGAAAACCATATCTCCGTAAGAACCCTTAATACCGAACATCTCTGTGAGGACAGTGAGCATGAGCCAGCTTGCTGCGCCCGTGAGGTAGTGGTAAACGCCTCTGCCCCTTGGATCGAAATATTCAGGGATGCCGGGATAGATCCTGCTCTTCTCAAAGTCTTTAGCGTGGCGGTAGAGAGTGCCGATGACCTTCCAGCCTTCTTCCTTAAAGCCTCTGGAATAAAGAGCATTGCCGAACATTACGGTCATGTGTGAGAACACGGCGCCGTTTTCCTTCTGGCCATAGGAGAAGCCGAACATACGGCCCATGTCGGTCTTGATCTCATGGAAGTCGGTATTGAGCTTATAGCCGCCGATCGAAGGATCGTAGATATATCTGTCAGCAGACTTAACGATCTCAGGTATCTGTTCGTCGGTTGCAACGCCAGCCATGACCGTGAAGACTTCGCCGGTGAGCATCATGGCAGGACGGCCGTGCTTATCACCGTTCTTCTCCAATGCATTTCCGCTGTTATCGTAGTAGCCGTTATATCTGGAATATCCTTCGCTGTCAGTGAACCATTCGGTCTGTCTGATGTGGGTGATTATCCAGTCAGCCTTCTTTTCGAGGTCACCTGCGAGCAGGTCGATGTCAAAGGACTTCTTAGCGCCCGAGAAACCTTTTTTAACATTGTTACAGTAGCTCAACAGCACGCTCTGGAGCTTGTCTGCGTCATATACGCCAAGTAGGCCTTCTAACTCTTCGCAGGCCTCGATGGAGGATGCCCCGGAGACTTTTTTATATTCGCGAAGGATCGATGCGAGCTTTTTATAGTTGCCGGCGTAAGCTGCCGTGAAGGCGACGCTCTCGCCCTTGTCCTTGCCCATGTCGAGCGCGTCGTTCCAGTCAGCACCCCTGAGTTTCATGTGCCCATGCTCGCCGACATCGAAGAAAGCGGCAAAGTTCTGAAGGAGGAGGTGCTCCATGACGGTTCCCTCAGAATGCACGCTGCTAAGATCGGTGTCCTTATCCAGAAGTTCCTCGCCGCGCATTACCTGGCGGTCGATGAAGTAGGGAGCCTTCTCTTCCAGGATCTTAAGGTCGCCTGTCTGCCTGATGTAGAGGTCCATGGTCATGAAAGGCCACATAGCGTGGTCCATCCAGACTCTTGTGATGCCGTTTCTGTCGGCGATGAATTCGCCGCTCTTGCTGCCTATTATGGTGGCGTTGGTGCCGTCGCATCTTACGCCGCCGAAATTATCAACGAGCATGCCCCTGACATCAGACGGGTCCATGATTATGAGCGCCAGACAGTCCTGCCAGAGGTCTCTCCAGCCTCTGCCGCCCTTGCCGTAGTCGTGGTGGGGGAGGAATGAGCAGCCGTAGATCCTTCGGAGCATCGGCTGGACGCCTACCCAGAACATCCAGTTATCGAAATCCTCGTCGCCGGTATGGAATCTGACGTTATTCCTGTCGACCCAGTAGTTCATGTTATTTGCCCAGCCGCTGTCGAACGCTTCAGGATTCAGGTATTTAACGGCTTTTGCCTGAAGAGCGTCAGATACTGCGAGGATCTCCTCCTCTGTATCGGAGGGCTTATCTATGTCATCGATCGCGAGCGCGAAAAAGTAATCCTCAGATTCTCCGGGAGCCAGAGTCTTGTTGCAGAACATGGCTGCACCCATTGCTTCAAAGCCGTCGACTCTGTCGCCGGGATGGTATGCATCGATATGAGGTACAGGGAATTGAGGATTATCGAAAGAGCCGCCTTCACCGATATATTCCTCAACGTCAGGGCAGAAGACGGAAGGCTTTTTGCCGTCCCCTTCTGCGGCGAAGAAACCGTAAACCACCTTATTCCTTCTGTGGCCTCTCTCGTCGAATGTGAGAGTCGGATTGTTGGTTACGCCGTATTCCGTGACGGTCATGCGGTTAAGCATTGACGTAACGTTTCTGTGGTCTCTGATGTTATCAGCGGAACGTCCGTAGATGGGCGTTGCGGCAGTAGGAGTGAAGGTGACGGGAGCTGTTCCGTTGTTGGTGACTCTTACACGTGTAAGCTCGATCTTATCGGATATCTCAACGGGTACAAAGGTTGTGATCTCAGTCTCGATATCCGTTCCTGATATCTTACGGTTTACCTGGTGCCATAAAAGACCGCCGTGAAGAGTAACCTTGTCCTTTTCTTCAGTAAACTTTTTCGCGTGCTGGGATGCGGACGCTCCTGTCGCGGAAATAAGAGTGCCGTCTTCCATGTAGAGCCAGAAGTTCCTGGTCGAGCGGTTGTTGTGAAGATTATCGGACGATACGGGCTCTAAGATAAATGTGTTCTGTGAAGTCTTAAGGTCGCCGCCGAGCTCAGGGGTGACGCATCCCATCATGCCGCTCGCAGCGCCGACGGGGAAATAAAGATAGCTGTAAAGATCGGGATCATTTATTACAAACGTGCCATTTTCATCAAAGAATTTATAACCTTCCATAGTTATAGTCTCCTTAATCGTATTAGCCACCTTCTGACAGTATAAATGATTTCGCTCACTTTTTCCTCACGCATTTCAGATTTGATTTAGGCGTATGAGCCGGTGTCAACTTAAAACCAAACAAAAAGGCCGTCTCGTTTGAGGCGACCTTCTGTCATTATGTTTTACATCTTTAACGCATCGTAGAAATTGTCGGCTTTTCCGCTGTCTAACAGTATCCGGATATTCTCCATGCGCGATCTGGTTCTTTGGTGTTCAGGAATGAACGCATCATACTTTGCAAGTGATCTTTTCTTTACAGAATATTTGGTCTTAAGCTCAGAGGTCCTCTTCTTCAGCTCATCCATCTTTCCGCGGAGAGTACCGATCCTCTTTTCTTCCTGGAAATTAAGCTTATCACGCTTGCTCTTGGCAAAATTACCGCCGAGCACGAGTGTTGCAGCCAAAGCAACAAAAGCTGCGCCAGGGGCAACAGCAACGCCTGAAGAACCGGATCCGCCTGCAGCAAATGCGAATCCGACAATGAGATATACAATGAAATAAACGACTATTCCGATGATGATGAACGGCCAGAAAAACTTGAAAGCCGCATGACGCGGAGCTGCGGGAACAGGTCTCTTGATCATGAGTTCCGCCTCGTCGATCTCGTGCTTGAGCTTTTCGAGAGCGCCATATTCAGCAGAGAGTTTTTCAGCAAGAGCGATACTCTCTTCTTTAGTCATGGAAGGAAGTTCAGGAGCAGATGTTACCGCTTCTTCAATGACGGTCTTATTTCCGCATTTAGGGCAGAAGAGATCATCGGCCGCCAGTTCCGTGCCGCACTTGTTGCAAAAAGCCATAACAACACCCTCCCAAAACCGGTTTGCATAGATTCTATCATGGAATATCAATAAACAAGAAGTTCACAGGAGAGGCCGGCATTTATGTATTAAGTATATTCTGCCCGTGTGTTTTTGGTGTGAATGAATAAAATTCTATCGGGCGGAGTATGCCTTATAATTATATTTGTCCGCGGTTTGGGCGCGGGCAAAAAATCACTCTCAAAGGAGAAAAAGGAATATGAAGATCGGATGCGTAAAAGAGATCAAGAACAACGAGTTCCGTGTAGGCCTCACACCTGACAATGTCAGAGCCTATGTTGCCGCCGGCCACCATGTTTACATGGAAAAGGGTGCGGGTGTAGGTTCAGGCTTTACTGACAACGAGTATATCGATGCCGGTGCGTCATTAATCGACAACGCGGCAGATATCTGGGCGCTCGTCGACATGATGGTCAAGGTCAAAGAACCCCTTCCGGAAGAATATCCGCTCTTCAGAGAAGGCCTTATCCTCTATACATATCTTCACCTCGCAGCTGACAGGGAACAGACAGATGCTCTCCTTGCAGGCAAGGTAAAGGCCGTTGCTTATGAGACTATCCAGGAAGCTGACGGATCGCTGCCGTGCCTTGCTCCTATGTCCCAGATCGCAGGCCGTCTCTCCATTCAGGAAGGCGCCAAGTATCTCGAGAAGAAGTTCGGCGGCGAGGGCATCCTCCTTGCAGGTGTACCCGGTACACCCAAGGCTAATGTTGTTATCCTTGGCGGAGGCACAGTCGGCATGAACGCGTGCAAGATCGCTGTAGGCATGGGCGCTAACGTTACCATCTTAGATGTTAACCTTAAGAGACTCGAAGAGCTCGACAACAGATTCGGCTCACATATCCAGACACTCGTTTCCAACGATTCGAACGTTGAGAGAGCAGTCAAGGACGCTGACCTCGTTATCGGTTCCGTACTCATTCCGGGCGGATCCACACCTAAGCTCTTCAAGCGTAAGTATCTTCCTGAGATGAAGAACGGTGCAGTATTTGTAGACGTTGCAATTGACCAGGGCGGATGCGGTGAATCTTCAAGAGTTACAACACACGATGATCCGATCTTTGTAGAAGACGGAGTCGTTCATTACTGCGTAGGCAACATGCCCGGCTCAGTTCCGAGAACATCCACGATCGCTCTCACAAATGCTACACTCCGTTACGGTCTCCAGATCGCTGCAGCAGGACTTGAAGAGGCTGCCAAGGCTAACAAGGCAATCGCTTTAGGCGTTAACTGCTACGACGGAAAGATCGTAAACAAGAACGTTTCCAAGGCTTTGGATATCGAGTACACGGATCTTGCAGAGCTCATCTGAAAAAGACAGCAGGAAATTAATTAAGACAGGCGGCAGACTTAAGGGTCTGCCGTTTTTAATTTTCGGGCAACAAAAAAGTCAAAGTGAATTTATTTTTGAAAACAAGGTAGTATAATCGGAATATGACACCCATAATCGACATTTATGCAGTAACAGTAGCTGATTTTATAGGCATAGCTATCCTTTTGGTCATCTTGGTTTCAAGGGGCTGGAGTTTACCCGGCCGTAAAGAGGAGAGCCATATCCTTCTGCGCATGCTCATAATGTCAGTGATCAACTGTGTTGTCGATCAGCTCGTCGCATATTTCGACGGCAGGCTCGGTGAAGGTTTCCGGTTCTACCGCATGGTGCTCCTGATAGGCAATACCTATCTGTATCTGTACAACACATTAGTAGGCATCTTCCTCGTTCACATGATAGTCAAACACATTGACAGCAAGACTTCGCACCGCAAGTTCATTGTGTTCTGGATCGCCTGCTTTATCCAGATCGTGCTTCTCATCATTAACCTGTTCACGCCGATCGTATTCAATATCGACATGAATAATGAGTACAGGAGAGGCGAACTTTTCATGTTCTTCATTGTGGCTGGAATAGTGCTTAACGTCTATGGCTTTGCTTATTACATTATCTCGAAAATAAGGAATCCCGGACTCCGTTATTTCCCGGTCATCGAGTTCCTTATGCCGATCCTTCTCGGCATGATCTTCCAGACCTTCATGTACGGCATCTCGCTCCTGCCGGCATGCTTTGCGGTATCTCTTGCGGGCATAGTAATCGCATTCCAGAACGAGTGCATCTATGTCGACAAACTCACCGGAATCTATAACAGATTCGAACTGGACAGGGAACTTAAGCGTTATCAGAAACGCAGGGAGACGATCGTCGCCTACATGCTCGATCTTAACGGTTTCAAGAAGATCAACGACAATTATTCCCACGAAGAGGGAGATCAGGCACTTATCGCTTTTGCAGGTATCTTAAGCGAAGTGTTCGGATCCGTAGGAACTGTGATCAGATTTGCCGGCGACGAATTCATTGCTATCGTCCGTAAAGGCAAAGAGTCTGATATCGCTCTTTATAAGCAAAAGACCATGGAAGCAGTTGAAAGATATAATGAGAGTTCCGGCAAGCCTTATAAGCTCTCTGCTGCAGTCGGAGGAAGGGTTTTCGACTTCAGCAAGGAAGCCAATCAGGATCTCGTGGTCGTCATTGACGAGATGATGTATAAGGACAAGGACGACTATTATAAGGATCACAAGAGAGAAAGATAAACTGCTGCCACGGAGTTTTTATGAATACAAACAACATGCTTTCCAATGAACAGATCAAAGAGATGATCCTTGCTGCAAGAGGCGACCTCGTGCCGGACCTCGTGCTGAAGAACGCACGGATCGTGAACGTATTTACCAATGAGATCGAACCGGGAGACGTTGCCGTAAAAGACGGCTATATCGTCGGCATCGGTGATTATGAAGGGAAAGAGGAGATCGATATCGGAGGCAAGGTGATCTGTCCCGGTCTGATCGACGGTCACATCCATATAGAGAGTTCCATGATATCTCCTTCAGAATTTGCCAAAGCCGTTGCCCCGCATGGCACGGCTGCCGTTATTGCAGATCCTCACGAGATAGCAAATGTGGCAGGAACAGACGGAATAAGATTCATGATAGAAGCAAGTGCCGGTCTTCCTGTGGATGTTTTCTTCATGCTCCCGTCCTGCGTTCCTGCTACACCTTTGGATGAGTCAGGTGCGGAATTAAGTGCGGCTGAACTCGAACCGTTCTATAAGGAAGATCAGGTGGCAGGGCTTGCCGAGCTCATGAATTCATACGGCACGGTGAGAGCCGATGAGGAGATAATCAGAAAGATACAGGGTGCAAATTCCTACGGCAAAAGGATCGACGGTCACGCACCGTTCCTTACGGGCAAAGATCTTAATGCCTACATAACTTCAGGCGTAGGATCCGATCACGAGTGTTCTTCATTTGAAGAAGCTCTGGAGAAGCTTAAGCGCGGTCAGTATATCATGATCAGGGAAGGCACCGCCGCGCGCAATCTCGAAGCGCTGCTGCCTCTTTTCGACGACAAATACTGTGACCGCTGCATGCTCGTTACAGACGATAAACACGGCAATGATCTGATCGATAACGGCCATATCGATTACATAATCAGGAAGGCCGTTAAGGCCGGAAAGAATCCTCTTAACGCCATTAAGATGGCGACATTAAATGCTGCAACGTATTTCGGTCTGAAGAACAGGGGCGCAATAGCACCCGGCTATATAGCTGATATTATCGTCCTGTCTGATCTTGATGATTTTACAGTTGAGAAAGTGTTCAAGAACGGGCGCCTTACAGTCGACGGCGGAAAGCTTGTCCGGGAGATAAAGGCACCTGCGGTCGATAAGGAAAAATATTCCCGCGTTTATAAGAGCTTCAATCTCAGAGAGATAAAGCCTTCTGATTTTGAGATCAGGGATGAGGGCACAAGAAAGCGTGTGATAAAGGTCATTCCCGGCCAGATACTTACAGAAGAACTCATCGTGGAGTCTTCGTCAAAAGAAGCCGAGACTGATAAGGATATCATCAAGCTCGCGGTCATCGAACGCCATAAGGATTCAGGTCACACCGGTGTCGGATTTGTCACTGGATACGGACTTAAGAAAGGTGCCATCGCATCAAGCGTTGCACACGATTCACATAACCTTATAGTCGCCGGATGCAGCGACTCCGACATGGCTCTTGCTGCCAACACTGTCCGTGAGAACGGAGGTGGCCTGGCGGTAGTATGTGACGGCGAAGTCTTATCGTCACTGCCTCTTCCGATAGGCGGTCTTATGTGCGATATGGATGCTCATGAAGTCGAAGACATATTAAGTGTCATGAAAGAACAGGCAAGACAGTTGGGTGTTAATGAAGGCATTGACCCGTTCATGACGCTCGCATTCACGGCGCTCCCCGTTATCCCGAAGCTCCGCCTGCTCACGCAGGGCGTAGTCGATGTCGACACACAGAGCTATGTGCCGGTAATGTTCTGAGATATTATCAGCAGTTAAGGAGCTGTAGCAGCAGGAATAGGGCTGCGGGAAAACACCGTTAAGGATTTGTTGCCTTCTAAGCGGACACAAAGAGCAACATTTAGAGCAACATGACCAATGTTGCCTTATTTGTTGCCTTCCGGGCGGACAGAAGAAGCAACATTTTTGCATTTTATAAATCAACAGTTTCGCAACATTCAGCGGCACAAGAGTGATAACCGACAACATAAAAAAGGCGCTGCCCTTCACATAGAAGACAGCGCCTTTCGTTAATCTTTAAGAAAGATCAGAATGCCAGGAAGAACTTGACGAGGAAGATCAGAGAAAGGATGTATGTGAGAACGGATACTTCCTTGAACTTTCCTGTTAATACCTTGATAAGCGTGTAGCTGATGAGTGCAAGGCCGATACCGTGTCCGATCGATCCTGAGATGGGCATTGCGAGGAGCATGATGCCTACAGGGAGAAGCTGTGAGATATCGGTGAAGTCAATGTCCTTGAGGTTGGCAAGCATCAGGATTCCGACATAGATGAAAGCGGCAGATGTAGCTGCAGCCGGAATGATCGCAGCGATAGGTGCGATGAACACGCACAGAAGGAAGAGAG
>JAEEGL016789520.1_pt1 | contig 22079 bp, 16 predicted proteins | sample 9134231 | NCBI WGS metagenome assembly JAEEGL01 (sample SAMN16246548, study PRJNA631951) | gut metagenome | biome: gut microbiome; feature: rumen; material: fiber-attached | host: Bos | place: Iran: Karaj | collected 2018-10 | reverse complement strand
GGGGTCACGAGGCACTACATCGACTACTGCCACCATCTTCAGGAACAGGCGGAGCTTGGCTATTTCCGTAGCCTCCACCATGATGTCAACACCATAGAGATTGCGCAGGATGATGTTCTTATAGATGAAGTAGCGGATATTGGAGCGATACTTTCCGTTGATCTCTTCCAGTTCTGGGTTGAAGAGATTAGGATTGTCGTTATTCCACGATTGCATCCTGTCTATACAAACCTCATAAAGCGGTTCGAGGATGTTGAGAGCAGCAAAAAGGAAAGCACCTGAACCACATGTTGGGTCAAGGATGGTGACCTTGCGCAACTGGGCATAGAAGTGCTTTACCAGCAGGTGGTCATCTGTTTGTGCAAGCAGGTCTTGCACAAATTGGCGAATGTCGAGGTTGTAGGTGATGAAGTCGTTAATCTCCGTTATCTCACCATTCTCTATCTTTGCCTTGATGCTGGCGTAGCGTTGCAAGCGTTCTATCGTCTCGCGCCATATCTCTGTTGGTAGCGCAAAGGCTTCAGGTGTCTTTTCGTTCCAATGGCTGCGACGTTCTAAGAGATTGGGCTTCGTGGTGTCGATACCGACAGCTATCTCCTCTGGAATCGCCAAGCCTGCACCCTTCTTGACGGCATCATAGATATAGGTATCACCACTCGCTTTGAGGAATTGCCATACGGCGCCATTGGGCTTAAAGGGGCGCTCGTCAGCTATCTTCGTGGCATCCATGAGGAACGGCAGGATAGTGTTACGACCAATATACTCCGTGATGTCTTCTTTAGTATAATAGGCTCCCATCTGTGCACGGTCGTTGATATACTGCTCAAAGATATAGCCTAAAACATCAGGATTGATGTCCTTACCGCTGGCAGTCAAGCGGTCGTCTAAGTGCCAATGCCACTGGTCGAAGAAAGAGAAAAGACTCTCAAAAGCCTCATCAGCAATGTCGAGCGTGGGGTATTGTTCTTCCAGTTCGTGGATGCTGAACATGCCACCATTCAGATACGGTATGCGCCCATACTTCTGCACGAAGTCCTGCTGATGACGTGGAGAATTCAGCCCATCGTGGAACAGGCTTAACAGGAAGCCGCGATAGAAACTGCCATAGAAGCGGTCTTCACCTTTTTCGCTCTTTACCCAGGCCAGCTTGTCACGCAGATAGTTGAAATTCCTGTCAAGGAATCCTTTCTTCTGAATAAAGTAGCAGAACATCAGACGATTCAGCATCACAGAGGTGTACCACTGCTTGTTGCGATTCTTCTTCAGGTCCGTTATCTCATCGTCAATGCCAGTAATGAACTTTGCAAAGTTCGTATGCTCCTTGCGGAAGCCAGCATAGAAGTCCTTGGTAATCTTCTCAGAGTTGACGATGAAGCCTGCCTGCACACGCTCCTTGACATCCATGATGGTGGTGCGTTCATCGAGGTCGAAACAGAGGTCTTCCATCTTCTCGAAAAGGAAGTCTGCCTTGTTGGCTGAATCGTATTCTACCAGTACCAAGTCGCGCTTCTCCACCTTTTTCACAGGGACTACCCAGAGGTGATGAAGCCTCACCCCCTGCCCCTCTCCCATTGTAGAAGGGAGTAGATAGTAAATGCAAATGTAATCGTTGGCTTGCTTTCGCAGTTTGGTGTCTATCTTCTTGCATAGTGATGCGGCAGGTATGTCTTTCACTCCACAGGTGAAAACTTGGAATCCACTACGGTCTGCTATCTGCTGAAACTCATAGACGCTGTCTTCTATCGTGATGTCAAAGGTTGTCTGTCCTTTGGGGTTGTTCCATCCCATTTCACGGATAAATAACTCCTTGAAATTACTCTCGCTGATATATTGAATGAATGTTCGCTTGTTCATAGTTTATTGGTATTTGAGTCCCATCGAGCAAATGATGGTGGGGTCTTTCTGTTTGTTACGGTCTTCGTCAATACGGCAGAGTGTTCCATTCTTGTGCATCTCCAAAATGGATTCCACAATGTCGTCGTTGGTGCTGCTGCGAAGCATACGACCTAAGATGAACTTCGTACCTTCCAGCAACTGGAAGTTATAGATGTCATCAATGGCATACTTCAGCTGCTGTTTCTTGTCTGCATCAAAGAAAAGAGTAGGCGGCTGCTGATAGTAGTGCTCCAAGAGGTCGATAATGCGGAAACGAGTACTGAAACGATTGCCCAAGATGCCACTCACGCTGGTCGTTTCCTGCTTCATGCCGTCAATGGCCTTCTTCACCAGGTCGAAATGATTCTCCAAAGGTTCTTGTGCCGGTTCTTTGGCACTACAAGCCATTGCTGCAAGAATCTTCTTCTGCGACTGGCTCACCATCTCTCCTTTTGAGTTGTACCACGTCAGCACATCGTAGTCGTTATGGGTCTTGGCGTAAGTGATGACTCCGTCTTCGATAGCACTATCAGTATTCTTGGTGGAATAGATAATGTTGCTGAGTGCAGGAATAATCTGCTTCAGCTTGGGATTGGCATCGGTGGCATTCTTCCAAATCTGGTAAGCCTGCGAAGCCAAGTCAACATCGTTGTCGTCCTCGTCATCCAGACTGCCGCTTTTCTCATTGTACATATCACGAAGATTCTGTTCATTGCCTTCAAAGAACACCTCGTCGCTACCCACAATATTGGCATTCTCGTTGATACGGTCATTTAATCGGGTACGCAGACGGATAATCTTCTCAACGCCCTCAGCAGGGAAGAACGAATAGCAGTAGATTTCCTCTGCCTCCTGTCCGATACGATCCACACGGCCTGCTCTTTGTATCAGTCGGATGATGGCCCAAGGCAAGTCGTAGTTCACAATGACGTGAGCGTCCTGCAGGTTCTGACCTTCTGAAAGCACATCCGTTGCCACTAATACCCGCAGTTCATTCTCTGCCGCCACATTTGCATTGTTGCTTAATGGCGAGAAACGCTCAACGATAGCAGTAGGATTCTTGCTGCCTCCTGTTGCCCTGTCTATATGGCTAATGCCTCGCTTGCGCAACTGACGATAGATATAATGCGCAGTGTCGGAATATTGTGTAAAGATTAACACTTTGTCTTTCTGGTGGGTCTTGGCCAGCAAATCCTCCAGTACGTTCAGTTTTTGGTCTGTCTTTGGAGCCCATTTTCCACAGAGCAGAATCATTTGGATAATCTGCTCGCAGTCTTTCTTTAAATGCTGCTTCAGTGTACGTTTGAAGTAGATTGACTCTATCCATGCCACATTGTTTTTCTGTGTCAGCAGCATATAGTATTGGCGGGCCTTCTCCATATAGACCTTCATGTCTGTAGGAATCTCTATCAAGTCGTCACCCCCCATACGTTCTTCTTCCTCGTTGTCGTGAGAAAAGATGTCGTTGATGTCTTCATCTTCTATCCACTCTTCAGGCAAATTGTTTTCGTCGCCTATGGGCAAAGGCAGTTTGTTGTCAATGGCATAGATGAAGACTGCATTTCGCAGAATATGGCGGTAAAGTGTCAGCAAGAAAGAAAAGCCACTGCTGTCTATACGCTTGAAGAAGGTGCTTTTGCAGAAGCCCATCATGCGCTGACCTGCCCGTGAGAGGTTCTCCAACAGGTGTTTGTCTGTTGTCGATGCGGTAGCAGTTTTCCCGGTATCTTCATATTGTGACAGACCATAGCGAGGCAACCGCAACTCTTCCATCATGGCAATCATCTCTTCCGAGTAAAGGCGGCTATACTGGTCGCCTGGTGTTGTGTCGAACTTGATGGCTTTCGGCTTGCGTTCTGGGAAAAAGTTCTTTCGCCCGTCACGAAATTCCAGATACTTCCGTCCCGTTGCCTCATCGGTCTTGGCATAGTTGTCTTTGATGAAAGTACGTGTACGACGTACCAGAAACAGCTTCATCAGTTCCTGCCAGTCGTCAAGATTAGTACTCTTCTCAAAAGCCTTGATGCTACGGATGAACACCTCGCTATGCTTTTGCAGGAAGGCACGGTCGCCACCCAGTTCGCGGATGTATTCTTCTGGACGAATGCCTAAGTCATCGTCCTCGCTGATAAAGAGTTTCAGCTGACTGCTAAGGTCAGAGAAGTCCTTATTGTATGGTGTCGCTGTCAGCAGTAATACTTTGCAGTCCTGCCGCTCTATCAGAGCCTTGATGTTCTGATAGCGCTTACCTTGTTCGTTTCGTAAATTATGACTTTCATCTACGATAATCAGACGGTAGTAGCGTGCATTGTCAACGTCTATGGGCTTGGCTATTGACATAATGTCAGCCTTCAAGTCATAACGCTTACGATACTTATCCCACATGTCCTGCAAGTTGGCAGGACAAATGATGAGCGTGCTGCTGGCGTATGTCATCTCATAGATTTTGGCTATTGCACAGGCCGTTATGGTCTTGCCCAAACCTACTACATCGCCAATCATGGCGCCCCCTCGTTTGTCGCTGTTCAGATGTCGTGCTGCTATCTTGACGGCTGTCTGCTGGAAATCGAACAGTTCGCGCTGAAACTCAGGGGGCAGCGTAAACTCCTTCACGCCACTACGGGCGTCGGCACTCAGATGATAGGCCGTTTTCAAATAAATATAATAAGGTGGAATGATTTCTTCGCCAGCCCAACTGTTATCGATGGCATCTATCAGTTCCTTAGTGATATCTATGCAGAAGCGGTCGTTCCAACGGTCTTCAAACCAGTCTGCCAATGCTTCCAAGTCGCGATTGTTCTCAATGTCAGCATCCAGTTCACCATTCTTGGTCAGTCCAGAGTAGGTCAAGTTACTACTGCCAAGGATGGCTGAAATCTTGTTGCGGTTGGAATAGGGGCTGTAGGCTAAATAGAGTTTTGCGTGGAGCGGATGGGCTACATAAAGTTTCACGCAGACTTTGTTGTCCTTCAGCTGAGCAGACAGTCTTCGCAGCGTCCACTCATCACGCTTCGTTGGCATTCCAAGTAGCAACTGCTTCCTGAAGTCACGAGCTATCTCCAATTTGCATTGCTGCGCATAGGCAGCATCAGGAATTACCTCGTCGGAATAGAGCTGGCGCACCAGCTCTTCGTCAGGTTGATGCATACCAATGAGCAACCTGCAGTATCGGAACTCTTGCTTGTCGTTCTCATAGACATAATCACCTGGAATCTGGTCTATCTGATTCACCACTAAATCCCATCCGCGCAGGTTGAAATAACCTACGCAGAAGTCAACACGCTTGATACCTACATCCGTGATGAGGTCTTGCAAGCCATTCACAAACTTCGACTCAATATTGTCGTAAATCCTCGCCATGTCTGCACTATACTGATTGCTTTAGGCGCATAGCACTTATCGGGAATACAGGTCATCTCCATCACCAACCAAAAAGACACGGAAAAGTGCGAACTACATCTTATCCGTGTCTGAGGTGGTGAGATAATACCTGCTTGAATAGATAAGTGACATGTCCGCACTATCAAGTGCAGATTAGCCATTATCGTCATTCAAGCATCGTGTTCCAAACATCTCACCTTTCAGACACGCCGAATAACTGCTAATGCTGTTAATATTTAACCATTGAAAGTCGTACCCGCGCCTCCGCTGAGGCTTGTTGCCGATACTTGATGCAAAAGTACGAAGAAAAGAGGAGAATACAAAAAAATTGGGCAACTTTTTGCGTTACACGCGCGTTAATTGGGATGAACGGAAATAGATTACCATACTTCTCATACCAAATTACTCATTGAGTAGCACTCATTACTCAATGAGTAATTTTCGTCAGTGGCCTAGTAGCAAAATTTACTCAATGAGTAATTTCCGTCAGTGGCCTTCTGGTGATAATCATTTCTCATTCCTCATTTCTCATTCCTCATTCCTCATTTCTCATTCCTCATTCCTCATTTCGCGCGCATCGCGCGCGTTTATTGCTTTATACGGTTTTTATCCCACACTTCCCACACTCCCCACACCAAAAATTAGGTGTGAGAATGCGTGCCACACTCATACCTTTAGGTGTGAGAAGTGTGAGAAGTGTGACGTCTTTTTCTTATAAGCCAATAATATGCGCGTACGCGCGTGCGCGTTGATGAGACATATTGAAAAGTGGTTAACTAAAGTTTTCAGAAGAGGGAGGCGAAGTAGCCTGTGCGGTAGAGGTTGAAGACGAACAGGCTGGGACGGCTGCCCGTCAGCTGGCGGCGCTCGGCAGGAGCTATGAGCCGATGAAGGAGGACGATGAGTGGGCGCAGCCACGACAGGCGCTGAACCAGGGTGAGCAGGCGCGAATAGCCCTGCAACTCGTTACGAAACTGGTAGAGGGTGCGCCAGTTGCGCTCGCATTTCGCCATGTAGGCGGCATTGTTCTCAAAGTCATCGAGGACAAGCGGATTGTCAGTATGCAGGATGGTGGCGCCCTGTTCAGAGAGGGTCTTGCCAAACAGCACGTCCTCGTAGCCGCTGCGGGTGAAACGCTCGTCGAAGGGCGTGCACAGTATCAGATCACGACGGATGAGAAAATTGGTAGAGCGGAACTCATGGAAACCGGCTAGCTGGCGCTTGTCAACAGCATGGCGAGGCTCTGCACGTTTTTCATAGAGATATCGCAAACAACTGTCACTCCCCTGCCCTATGCTGATGCCTCCGTTCACCACGTCATAGTCGGTATGCTGCAGATAGCGGGCTATGAAATGGTCGTCAGGCACCGTCATGTCACAGTCCAGGAACAAGAGCCAAGGGTAGCTGCTGTGCTGTGCCAGATAGTTGCGCGTGGCAGCACTGCCCGTATTGGACGGTTTGCGCACGTAGTGGCAGCACGGCAACGTGTTGACGGCCTCGTTGTCACGCACCACGTCAGCATCCGTAGAGCCGTCGTCAGCCACTACGATTTCATAGCGGAAGGGCTGCTCCACCTTGGCACACTGCCCCTGCAGCAGTCTGACCATCGCGGTGCATCGGCTGTTGTAACAGGGTATCAATATTGACAGTTCGCTTATCATATCTTGTGCAAAATTACTCAAAAAAAGTTATATTTCTTGCAATTCTCCCCAGAAAATGTGTTTTTTTTCTACAAAAATCGTAATTTTGCAAGCGCCAATGATGACAAAACAATCAAAAAAAACAGTACGATTATGAAGGAACGCATTTTCAGAATAGCTGTCATGGCCATGATGCTGACAGTTTCCACAACGGCCTCTGCCCAGTTTGACTTGGGCGGAATATTGGGCAGTGTGTTGAACGGCTCTACTTCCACTGATGACATCGTGGAGGGACTGACTGGCATCTTCAATGCCGACAAGCAGGCAACGGCCAACAAGATTGTCGGCACGTGGTCATACAGTGAGCCCGCCATTGTGTTCACCTCTGACAACCTGCTGGCCAAGGCTGCCTCGAAGATTGCTGCCAACAAGGTGGAGAGCAAGATTCAGGACTATCTGACGAAATACGGCCTCAAGCCGGGAGCGCTGACCATCACCTTCAACGAGGACGGCACCTTCGTGGAGACGCTGAACAAGAAGAGCACGAAGGGAAAATGGAGCGTACAGGATTCCAAGCTGCTGCTGACCGTCACTGGCATCAAGCAGGTGGCCATCACCACCCAGATTGACGGCAAGGACATGCAGTTCGTGACCGATGCCACCAAACTGCTGAACCTGTTTAAGACCATGGGAGCCAAGTCAACCAACTCGAACATCAAGACGGTGACCAGCCTCATGAAGAACGTAAAGGGAATGCAGGCAGGCGTGACGCTGCGCAAACAGTAGCATCAGGCTCTGACTGCCGCGTAGATGACGGCGCACACCAGCGTCAGAATCAGCACACAGACGGGAATGACGCAGAGTCGCTTGGTGTAAGTGACGGGAATGGTCAGTCGGCGATACAGTTTATAGACGCCGAATCCAACCAGCGCACCCCACATCAAACCAACAAGGATATCGCCAGGATAGTGGACGCCGAGATAGAGCCGCGTCCAGCAGTTGGTAAGCGACCACGCCACGGCAAATACCGTGAACAGGCGCTGACGGAACAGCAGCGAGAAGAAGAGTGCGATGCTGAACGTGTTGGAGGCGTGTGCCGAGAAGAATCCGTAATTACCGCCACGATAGCCGTCCACGGTATCGACCAGCATCCCTATCTCAGGGTCGTGGCCGGGTCGCCAGCGTGCCACAAGGGGTTTCACGATGGTATCGTCAATGGTACCTGCCAGCAGTACGCACAAGCCGGCGGCACAGAGCACCAGCAGGATGTCCCTGACATTGTATTTGTTGCTTTTCAATACTACGTAGAACAATGCCACGTAGAACGGAATCCATGTCTTGGCATTGGTGAGCATCATGACCAGATAGTCAAGAAACACTGAGTCGCTGCCGTTGACCAGCAAAAGCAAATGCTTGTCAAACTGTATCAGTTCTTCCATAAACTCTCTCTGCTATATTTTCTCCACTTGTGAACACTCCAGCCATCCCGTCTTGCCGTCAGCCACGCGAATCTCTATCCAGTCGCGCATACTGCTGTCGGTAATCGTCACCTTGGTACCTTCGTGCAGGATGAACAGGTCAGTACCACTTGCCGACGGCGTGCTCTTGACATTGACGGCAGACTTGATGACGATGGCACCCGTACGGTTCTGCAGGACACGCTTCTGTTCCCAGGCAAACAGGTTGCTCACCAGGAAGAGGAACAGCATCAGGAAACCGCCGAAGAAGCCCACCTTACGCAGCCATATCGTATTGGCAAACAGATAGATAAGCGACAGGATGATGACCAGTACCAGTGTTACCAGCGCCAGCACTGCCCAGGCATCGACACTCATCAGGTTGACGCACGAACGGTACCACGTCACGAAGAACATTTCCGACTCAGGGGTAATCTTGTCGATGGTCTTGGAACGCGCCATCTGCAGGTTGAAACGGATGTCCTTGTCACCTGGCGACAACAGCAGGGCACGCTCGTAGTTCAGCACCGCCTTGGTGATGTTGTCCATGCGGTAGTAGGCGTTGCCCAGATTGTAATACAGCTCAGCGCTGACACCTTTCTCCAACAACTGTTCATACTGACGGGCAGCCTCCTGATACTTTTCCTGGCGGTAGGCCTCATCGGCAGCAGCCTTGGTGCCGGCATCTGCTGATAAAGGTAAAAAGGTAAAAAGGCATAAAGGTAAAATACATTTCACCCACCCTTGTATTTTATTAAAAATCATGAGTCTCATCGTTTCTTACTTTTTTACCCTTTACTTTTTTACTTTTTCAATATTCGAGATGGCTGTCATGGCAGCCTCATAAACCTTACCCATGTTGCCCTGCGGATCACCCGGCGCATAGCGTGCAAACTCGCACTCGTCGAGGGCACCAAGGAACTGGTTAATGGTGTCGGCTACCACGTGGTGGTTCTCCAACTGCTGGGCAATGTTTTCACGCGACAGCTGTTCTACAGGCATGTTCAGTTTGTCGCCGACGTAACCCCACAGGGCACGCAGCACCTCGTCGTAGAACTCGTTCTGACGACCTTCCTGCATCAGCCGGTTAGCCTTCTTCAGACGCTTGGCAGCAACCTTGTTGGCTCGTCCGGCACGCTGTTTCACCAGGTTGGCATTCTCGATGGCACGACGGCGGAAGATGACAAACAACGATACGAAGCCCAGCAACAGTACCACTACCGTCGTCCAGTATTTGGAGGAGGCAAAGAAGAAGTCGCCGACGGCATGCTGACGGCTGTCTCCCGTCTTGATGAAGTGGATGTCGCTATTGAGCAGACGGACGTCCTCCTGGGCGGAATAGCTGCTCACTGACGAACTGCCGCCGGCACCCTTGGCCACCTGAATGGTAAATGGTTCCGTGGTCAGCGTCTTATAGGCATTGGCATTGATATCATAATAGGTATATTCCACGGGCGGAATGTCATACGTACCCTGATGACGCGGCACAGCCAGGAAGTCGTAGATAATGCTGCCCTCAAGACCATTGGTGGTCAACTTGGTATTGTCGGTAACCTTCGCATCGTAGCGGTCGAAGTCCTTGGGGAACTTGACGACAGGGCGCTTCAGCAACTTCATATTACCCACACCGCTGACCGTCACCCGCATCTTGATGGGGTCATTGGCCTTCACAGAGGTCGTGTCAACCTTTGCAGTAATGGAGAACGACCCCACACCGCCGGAGAAGTTGGCAGGACGCTTGGGCAACGGCAGTACCTCGATGGTCATACCAGGTGCCTTCAGCTTCTTCTTAACCTCCACATAGCTGGCACCGCCGTTGAAGAAAGCCTCAAAGGGGTCGATATTGGTACGCTGCGAGACGATACCCTCGAAGGTAATGCTGGGAATCTCCAGTTTGCCAGATGCCTGTGGGAACATGACATACTGACTCCACGTCACCGTTCGGTAGGGACGCCCGTTCAGCATCTCTAACTGGAAACTCTTCTGCTGGGGCAACGGTACCTCACGGGTGTAGAAATTCTTCAGGTCAGGCATCTTGCCGCTCAGGTCAGTCAGCTGCACCAACGTATAAACCTTATAGGTCAGCAGGATGGGCTCCTGTTCATAGACCCTGCGCTTGTTGGCACTGACCCTGATAAACAAGTCGCCGCCGGAAATGGAACTGCCGGCAGGGCGCATCTCTTCTTCTCCCCTACCCTGTGAATAGCCGCTGGCAGAACCGCCCTGTGAAGAGCCGCCCTGCGAAGAACCGTTCTGGGCTGTGCCACTGGCCTTGACATGCAACTCGTTAGACGTCAGCGTCTTGCCTCCGACATTCACCTGAGCAGGAGGAATGACAAACGAGCCAGCCTTGTTGGCGATTACGATATAGGTATAGGTGACGGACGACGAATTGGTCGTGCGACCGTTGATCATCTGGATACTGGTCTGCGAGGAAGTGCTGGGACCAAAGAGCACTTCTATGCCCTCAGGCATCTTGCCGGCACGGAAACCGCTGACATCCTGCGTATTGACAGTATATGACAGTCGGAACTGCTGTCCAACAGCCACCTGACCAGGAGCACGGCCGGTCAGCGTCTGCGCAGCTGAAATGAGATATGAGAAATGAGAAATGAGAAATGCCATCAGCAATCTCATAGCCCATTCTCTTCCCATTCTATTCCGTGTCATATTATTATTCATTTCTGCATTTCCATTTCTCATTTCTCACTTCTCATTTCGCAGTTACTACCAGTTCTTCTCCAGCTTTCTGCGCTGCGGCTGCTGCTGGGCCTTCTTCATGCGTTCCTGGGTATTCTTCTCTTCCTCCATGGCGGCATTCAGCAGTTGTTCGGCATTCTCACGGCTCATTTGCTGTTTCTGCTCCTCATCCTTCTTCTGCTGGTCTTTCTTGTCCTGCTTCTGCTGGTCTTTCTTATCCTGCTTCTGCTGGTCCTTCTTGTCCTGGTTTTGCTGCTGGTTCTGCTGGTTTTGCTGTTGTTGTTTCTGCTGTTTCTTACACAGCTCCAGGTTGTAGCGTGTCTGGTCATCGGCAGGATTGTTGCGCAGGGCCTCCTTATAGGCTTCTATGGCCTCGCCGTACTTCTGGTTCTGCTGATAGACGACGCCCATGTTGTGATACGACTGGGCACGGCGCAGCGGATTGGTAGCCAGTTTGGCGGAAGTGGCATACTGCGTGGCGGCAGCAGAGTCCTTGCGCTGTCCCATCATGGCATTGCCCAGGTTGTAGGCTGCCTCCGGATTACGGGTGTTACGCTCCAGTGCCTTGCGGTACAAGACCTCTGCATCGGCATAGTTGCTGGCGCGGAACTGCTTGTTGCCCTGGCGCACCATGCGGCGGTCTGACTGGGCACTGGCACTGCTGAAGGCCATCAGGCACAGCAGCAACAAGAGACCAGCCACACGCGGAGTACGCTTAAAGAGCGACAGCCGGCGCAACAGCGGATTCTGAATGTCCATAATACATATTTCTATTATCAACAGCAGCATGACGACAATGCCCACGGCAATGAACTGTTCGTCATAGTCGCTATAGACTGTGGATTCTATCTCCTTCTTGGCCAGTTTGTCGAGTTCTTCGTCTAACTGTTCCTGGGCATTACTGTTATTGTCAACGTGGATGTAGGCACCACCACCCGCCTCGGCAACCTGACGGCACATCTGCTCGTTGAGAGCCGTCATCACCGTCTGTCCGCTTTGGTCTTTCATATAGTCGCCATTGCCGGCTGGAATGGGAGCACCCTTCGGAGAACCCACACCCAGTACATAGACGCGCATGCCCCGTTTGTAGGCATCGCGGGCTGCCTCCAGAGCACCACCCTCGTGATCCTCACCATCAGTGATGACGATAATGGCCTTGCCAATACCCTCGGTCTGCGTAAAGCTGTGCGCTGCCATATTGACGGCAGCAGCAATATCCGTACCCTGAGTGGCAATCATCGACGGCGAGATGCTGCCTAAAAACATCTTTGCCGACACATAGTCGCTGGTTATCGGCAACTGGATAAAGGCATCGCCGGCAAAGACGATGAGACCGATCTTGTCGTTGTTAAACTTATCCACCAGGTTCTCAACCATCATCTTTGAACGGTCAAGACGACTCGGTGCAACGTCTTCCGCCAGCATAGAGTTGCTGACATCCATGGCGATAATGGTCTCGATGCCTGTACGCTTCTCGTGGCTGATCTTGGTACCCATCTGCGGACGTGCCCACATGACGATGAGCAAGGCAAGGGCAAACAGCAACAGATAGAACTTAACGGCAGGACGGATGCGCGAGACACCCGGCATCAGCTGTTTGACCAGCTCCGGGTCGCCGAATTTGCGCAGCCGCTTTTGCTGCTGTCGAACCATCAGGAACCTGAGCACAATGAGCACAGGTATCAGCAACAGGGCATATAGATATGTAGGGTCTTCAAATCGAAACATTTCTTCTTTTTTTATGGCAGTTTTCTAAACAGGGTGATACGCAGCAGAATCTCCAGCAGTAGCAGCAGTATGGCAGCCATGGCGAAGGGCTGATAGGCCTCGAAACGCTTGCTGAACTTCTTGACATTCAGCTTGGACTTCTCCAACTTGTCAATCTCCTTGTAAATCTGCTGCAATTCCTTGTTATTCGTGGCACGATAGAAGTCACCATCCGTGGCGGCAGCAATGTCACTCAGCGTCTTCGTATCTATCTCAACAGGAATGTTCACATACTGGATACCACCGCCTACCGACATCGGATAGGGAGCCACCTTGTTGGTACCCACGCCGATGGTATAGACGCGGATGCCCAGACTCTTGGCAATCTCAGCAGCCGTCATGGGCGACAGGTCGCCACGATTGTTAGAACCGTCCGTCAGCAGAATGACCACACGGCTCTTCGCCTTGGAGTCCTTCAGACGCGACACGGCATTGGCCAAACCCATGCCGATGGCCGTACCGTCTTCTATCAGGCCGCGTTGGGCAATGTCGGTACGCACATTCTGCAGCAACGACAGCAGCGAGCTGTGGTCAGTGGTCATCGGACACTGCGTAAACGATTCGCCGGCAAAGATGGTCAGACCGATATTGTCGTTGGGACGTCCGGCAATGAATTCAGCAGCCACCTGTTTGGCAGCCTCTATGCGGTTGGGCTTCAGGTCCTCAGCGAGCATGGAAGTAGAAACGTCCATGGCCAGCATGATGTCGATACCCTCTACCGACTTGTTCTTCCAGGAATTTTGTGTCTGCGGTCGCGCCAGAATCACGATGAGCAGAATGAAGACGGCCAGCCTCAGCACCAGCTGCAGTGGCATCAGCCGGACGCGCCACGAGCGGTGGGTATAGCGATAGGCATTGGTATCGCCCATCCGCATGGTGGGTTCGCTCTTTTCCCTGTACATCAGATACCATACCACGTAGGGTATCAGCAACAGCAGTAGTAAAAATACTTCTTTATTGGCAAATTCCATGAATGGTTCTCAATTTTCAGTGTTCTCAGTTTATCAACTGCCAGATCTGGTAGATTACGTAGCAGACAATAGCCGTCACGGAGAGGATGACCACGGCAATGGTTCCCTTCAGGATGCGGCGTTCCTTCTGCGTACGGATGTCCTCACGGGTCAGCTCAGGCTTCACCGTCTCTTCCGTCGGCTGGTTTTCTATCTTCGTCTGATTGATGAAGTCGATGGCATTCACGAGGTTCATGTCGTTCTCGTTGATGAGTGTGGAATACTTGGCAAACTTCACCAGGTCAGCAGTCGTGAATAGCTGGCGCAATTCGTCCATCATCTGCTGGTCGGCAGTAGCCATCAGACGCTCGATAATCTCCGAACTGGTCATCTCCATTGCCGAGAATCCGTAGCGCTCCTCGATATAGCGGCGCAAAGTCTCAGTGAGCTTGGTATAATACTCCTTCTGGTTCTCTGACGACACCATCTTGTCAGCCTTGATCTGCTCTATTTCCTGCATGGCCTTCTGATGGGGCAGCAGGCGCTTCACAATACGTATATGCTTGATAATCGGCTTGTTGTCGCGTAACCGCAGCCAAAGCCAGAAGCCGACAGCCAGCAACAGCAGTGCCAGCAGACTCAGCCAGAACGACGGTTTCCAGTCATCCCAACTGAAGGGATTGTCCTGCACATCCTTGGGACCGAAGAACTGGTTCATCTGAGTGGTATCCACCTCTACCTCGTTTACCTTCAGGGCAAGGCTCTTGGCAGTCACTTCCTTCCCATCCACCTTCACCTTCAAAGGAGGCAGATAGTACAGTTTCCCGTCAAAGGACGTCAACAACACGACAAGGGTTGTCGGCGACGGCTGTTCTACATTCAGGATTTCCACGCCCTGCACCAGTTCCTGACGCGGTTTCAGCGACGGGAACTCGATAGCAGCACCCTCACGGGCCTGGACGTTCAGCGTCAGACAGGCCTGCTCTCCTATCATCATCTCGATGGGAGCGATGGTGGCCTCAACACTGGCTTGCGCCATCAGGTGAAGCACGGTGAACAGTGCGCAGAAAAACAGTATTGCTCTCTTCATTAACTTCGTTGTTTAAACAGTAGGAGTAACGCTTTCACGTAGTCTTCGTTGGTGGCGATGCTCACCAGGTCAACGTTGCTCTTGTTCATGGTTTCATTCAACTGCGTCTGACGGTTCTTCCAGTAGCGCTCATGAGCCTGACGCAGACGGCGGCTGGAGGTATCGATGTACTGGGCATAGCCCGTCTCCGCATCAACGACGCGAATCAGACCGACATCAGGCAACTGGCGGGCCAACGGGTCATACACCTGCAAAGCCACCACGTCGTGCTTGCGGTTGGCAATCTGCAGCGTCTGCAGGAAATCGCCACGCACGTAGAAGTCGCTGAGCACGAAAGCGGTACAGCGGCGCTTCGAGACACTCGTCAGGAACTCCAAGGCCTGCTTGACGTCCGTACGCTTGCTCTCCGGCTGGAAGTCAAGCATCTCGCGGATGATATAGAGGATGTGGCGACGGCCCTTCTTGGGAGGTATGTACTTCTCAATGCGGTCGGAGAAGAACACAACACCTATCTTGTCGTTGTTCTGAATGGCGGAGAAGGCCAGCGTAGCAGCTATCTCCGTCATCATGTCACGCTTCATCTGACCACGCGTACCAAAGTCCAGCGATCCGCTGACGTCGATGAGCAGCATCACCGTCAGTTCGCGTTCCTCTTCAAAGACCTTGACGTATGGACGATGAAAACGTGCTGTCACATTCCAGTCAATGTCACGCACGTCATCGCCGTACTGATATTCGCGCACCTCGCTGAAGGCCATACCCCTACCCTTGAAAGCAGAGTGGTATTGCCCCGCGAAGACGTTTGAACTCAAGCCACGCGCCTTGATTTCTATCTTCCGTACCTTCTTTAATATCTCAGATGTCTCCATCAATTATGCATTAAGCATTATGAATTATGCATTCATCAAGGTACTTCTACCTTATTGATAATCTTGGAGACAATCTCCTCGCTGGTGACGTTCGATGCCTCAGCCTCGTAGGTCAGTCCGATGCGATGACGCAGCACGTCATGGGCTACGGCACGAACGTCCTCAGGAACCACATAGCCGCGACGCTTGATGAAGGCGTAGGCACGGGCTGCCTTGGCCAGGTTGATGCTGGCACGCGGTGAGCCGCCGAAGGAAATCATGTCCTTCATATCCTTCAAGCCGTAATGGTCAGGATAACGGGTGGCAAAGACGATGTCGGCAATGTATTGCTCGATTTTCTCGTCAATATACACCTCACGCACCACGTTCCTGGCACGGACTATCTCGTCGGCAGTGGTCACGGGAGTCACCGTAGGCAACGACTCCTGCAAATTCTCGCGGATGATGCGTTTCTCCTCGTCAAGGGTCGGATAACCTATCACCACTTTCAGCATGAAACGGTCCATCTGGGCCTCAGGCAACGGATAGGTACCCTCCTGCTCAATGGGGTTCTGAGTGGCCATCACCAGGAAAGGATTAGGCAACTGGAACGTGTCGCTGCCAATGGTCACCTGCTTCTCCTGCATAGCCTCCAGAAGGGCACTCTGCACCTTGGCGGGGGCACGGTTGATTTCATCGGCCAGCACGAAGTTGGCAAACACGGGACCTTGCTTCACCTGGAAACGCTCGTCCTTCTGCGAATAAATCATCGTTCCCGTCACGTCAGCCGGCAACAAGTCGGGAGTAAACTGAATACGACTGTAAGTAGCATCTATCAGCTGTGCCAAGGTCTTGATAGCCAAGGTCTTGGCCAAACCGGGAACACCTTCCAACAGGATGTTTCCGTCGCTCAGCAAACCGATGAGCAGGGAATCAACCAGATGCTTCTGTCCTACGATTACACGGTCCATGCCCGTTGTCAGGTTGGTGACGAACCCACTTTGTTGTTCTATCCGCTCATTCAGTTCGCGGATGTCAATAGCTTCTGCCATAGTTTTCTTATTATAAATTTACTGTTTTCTGTATTTGGAGTGCAAAATTACTCATTTCCCGTCTGAAAGCATACCCCATCATACCTAAATAATATTAAAAAAGTTTCCTAAAACTTATATTTTAAGAAACTTTTTAAAATTATGACGTTCCAGCGATGTCTCCCTGTCTGTCAGCGGTGCTTAAATGACAGGAAAAATTACTTGCGGCGCTTCTTCAGTTGCAGTTTGGGAATACGAATCACCTGCCCTTCCTTAATCTGCGGATTCTGTGGAAGATTGTTGTAAGCCTCCACATAGCACGACATATCGGGTCCCAAATGGGCTCGACAAATGCTGTAGAAAGTCTGGCCAGCCAGCACCTTCACCTCATGGTCAAGCCCAACGATGCGATAGGCTCCCAGACGGATGCGGGCATCCTTCTTTTCATATTCGTCAAGCTCCACCGTATTGTTCTTCGGCTGCGCATTCTCAACTGCATTGGGCTTCGGCTGCGTGTTCTCAACTGCATTGGGCTTCGGCTGCGTGTTTTCTACCGCATTAGGAGTAGGCTGTGCATTCTCCACAGGCTCTTCTGTCTGTATTTCTTCATCATCCGCCAGCGAATCCTCCTGTTCAATGATGACCAGCGTATCGTGAATGATAATCGTATCGCTGATAGCAGGTGTCAGGTGATCCCTTGCGAAATAACCGCCAATAGCGCCAATGCCCAACAGCAACAGGCCAATGACAGCATACATCAGCCAACGAAGCCAAGGAGTAGGCTCTTCATCTTCATCCGAATCAGAATCGCTATCATCTTCATCGTCAATCAGTTGGTGGGGCACAGGAGCCGCAACAGGCTTTGCCTCAACAACTGGCTCAGGCTCAGGTTCTGGTTCAACAACCGGCTCTGGTTCTGGCTCAATGACAGGTTCGGGCTCAGGCTCAACAACCGGCTCCGGCTCCGGCTCAACAACCGGCTCCGGCTCTGGCTCAACAACCGGCTCCGGCTCCGGCTCAACAACCGGCTCCGGTTCTGGCTCAATGACAGGCTCTGGTTCCTGTTCTATTATTGGTTCAGGTTCTGGCTCTGCTTCCATCAGTGTTTCGATTTCCGGCTCTTCCTCTTCTTCTGGGATGTCCGTAAACTCAACGCCATCGTTGAGCACGACGGTTTCAAACTGCGAGAACGGCTTGTTGACCAGTTCACGCATGACGGTATCTGGGGTAAACGTCACCTTGGTATGACTGTCTATCCGCACACGTTCACCAGTACGTACACTGACACTTTCACGAGCCTCTACACTAATGGTCTTAAACGTGCCAAGACCCTTCACTTTCACCAAGTTATCGGTCTCCAGACGCTGCTGGATGATGGAAAACATTTCCTGTGCGAAACGGTTGGCATCCTGCACCGTCAACCCGTTCTTGTCAACCAATACGTGGGCTATTTCTTGAATAGTTAGCTTATCCATAGTCACTTTCCTCCTTTCAGTTTTTCTTTCCACGACTGATTGGGCTTGAAGCCAAGCACCAATTTGGGCGGCACCAGCATCCGCTGACCAGACGAAGGATTGACAATGACACGCTCCAGCTTTTTCTTGGTCTCAAAAACGCCGAAGTTGGGCACCAGCACGGCATTATTCTCCTGAAAGGCATCCCCCATGGCGTTCACCACGTTGTCAACCAGCCGTTGCGTGTCGCGGGTGGAATAACCCATGCTCTCCGCTAATTCTGCTATAAACTCTTTGTTATTCATATATTAGTTGTTGCATATAAATCAAAGGTTTCTGAATCGGTGATGCGGGCATCATAGAAACTGCCCACCGACAACTGCTCGCTGGCTGGCAGCAAGACCTCTGGGTCAACTTCCGGCGAGGAGAATGCCGTGCGTCCTATGTAGAAGTCACCTTCCTGACGGTCGATGATGACACGCATCGTCTGTCCCACCTTGGCAGCTGCCAGTTCTTCGCTGATATGCTGCTGGACACGCATCAGGCGGTCCAAACGGTTTTGCTTGACATCCTGCGGCACATCGTCCCGATAATGCTCGGCACTGTACGTTCCCTCTTCCTCTGAATAGGCAAAGGCTCCCATACGTTCAAAGCGTGCCCATTTGGTAAATTCCAACAATTCCTGGAAGTCGGCATCCGTCTCACCAGGAAAACCCACCATCAGCGTAGTGCGCAGATGGATGCCAGGCACTTCTTGGCGCAGGCGCGTCACCAGTTCGTAGGTTTCTTCACGGGTAAAATGGCGGCGCATGCGTTCCAGCATATTGTCAGAGACATGCTGCAAGGCTATGTCCAAGTATTTGCAGACATTGTCTTTCTCACGCATCACACGCAGCAAATCCCACGGGAAGTGAGCCGGATAGGCGTAGTGCAGACGAATCCACTCCACACCGTCAATATCGGCCATCTTTTCCACAAGTTCTGCTATCGTCTGACGCCCGTCAGTATCCATGCCGTAGTAGGTCAGTTCCTGGGCGATGACATTAATCTCTTTCACACCCAGGGAAACCAGCCAGCGCACCTCATCAAGCACTTCCTGCATGGGACGGCTCTGATGGCGCCCCGTAATTAGGGGAATGGCACAATAGGCACAATGGCGGTCGCAACCTTCTGATATCTTCAAATAGGCATAGTGGGCTGGTGTTGTCAGGTGTCGTGGCGTTTCTAACACCATTGGCTGATTCTCCTGCCCATGCGATTCCGTTGCCTTCAGGTCTTTCAGCAGTTGGCGATAATTGAACTTCCCATACCAGCCATCGACTTCAGGTATCTCACGCTCCAAGTCTGCCAAATATCTCTCTGACAGACAGCCCATCACGTAGAGCCGTTGCAATCTGCCCTCCGTCTTGGCCTGTGCCAGTTCTAAGATTGTGTCAATACTTTCCTGCTTGGCATCTTCTATGAAACCGCAGGTATTCACCACAGCAATATCACCCTGAGGGTTCTCAGCGTCATGGGTGACATGATAGCCGTTGGCCTCGAAGAGTCCCATCAGTTGTTCGCTGTCAACCAGATTCTTCGAGCACCCCATGGTGATGATATCCACCGTCGGTTTCTTGCTGTTCATAAGCTACCAGTTCTATTACTTGAATAAAGAATCCACGAACTGCCGTTTGTTAAACAGCTGCAGGTCTTGCATACCTTCACCAAGACCGATATATTTCACGGGCACCTTCAGCTGGTCAGAGATACCGATGACGACACCACCTTTTGCCGTGCCGTCCAGTTTTGTGATGGCCAGCGAGGTAATCTGCGTCACTGCCGAGAACTGACGGGCCTGTTCAAAGGCGTTCTGTCCCGTCGAGCCGTCCAATACCAGCATCACCTCATCAGGGGCTTCAGGCAGTACCTTCTTCATCACTTCCTTGATTTTCTTCAACTCGTTCATCAGGCCAACCTTGTTGTGCAGACGGCCTGCCGTATCTATCAGCACGACATCGGCGCCATTGGCCTTGGCACTCTGCAGGGTGTCAAAGGCTACCGAGGCAGGGTCAGACCCCATCTGCTGCTTGACGACAGGCACTCCTACCCGCTCTCCCCAGATGCACAACTGCTCAACGGCAGCCGCACGGAAGGTATCGGCAGCACCCAGATAGACTTTCTTTCCTGCCTGTTTGAACTGCCACGCCAACTTACCAATGGTGGTAGTCTTGCCAACACCGTTCACCCCCACCACCAGGATGACGTAGGGGCGATGGTCGGACGGCAAATCCCAGTTGTCGTTGTCGTCGGAATTATTCTCTGCCAGCAAGGCAGCTATTTCATCCCTGAGGATGTTGTTCAGTTCTGACGTTGACACGTATTTGTCACGGGCCACTCGCTCCTCGATGCGCTTGATGACCTTGAGGGTTGTCTCCACACCGACATCGCTGGTTACCAGCACCTCCTCCAGATTGTCCAACACGTCGTCATCTACTTTTGACTTGCCGGCAATGGCACGTGCCACTTTGTCGAACACACTGGTCTTGGTTTTCTCCAAACCCTTGTCCAGCGTCTCTTTCTTTTCCTTATTAAAAAAACCGAAAATACCCATATCTCTCAAAATTACGCCACAAAGGTACAAAAAAAGGAACGAAAAGCCAAATTTATTTTGGCTTTTCTTTCCTTAGTCCGCATATGCATCCTCACCAATCTGCTCGCGTGCCCCAATGGTCATTTTGCGCAAGTCATACATAGAACCGTTGTAGATATTAAAATCCACGTGTCCCTTGATGCCTGGCAAACGTCCTGCATCGGTATGCTGCCAGAATTTCCACTGCCCGGTATATTTCACCTCATTCACATAGTAATGGGCTATCCAATATGGATAGGCGTCAAACACGGGGTCGCTGAGGTATTGCGTCTTAAATTTATAATAGGTATAGATGATGGGCTTCACCCCATAGTGGTGCTCTACGATGTCAAGCCACTCCAGCACACTGGCCTTGAACTCTGCGTCACTTTGCTGCTTGGGTTTGTGTTCCACGTCTAAGACGGGGGGCAAGTCGCCACTCTCCAGTTTCACCTGACTGATGAAAAACTGGGCCTGCTTCTTGGCGGAGGAACGGGTGCTGTAGAAGTGGTAGGCTCCACGGGTAAATCCGTGTTCACGGGCCTGATAGAAGTTGTCCTTGAAAAATTCGTCAATACGCGTAGCACCCTCTGTAGCCTTGATCATGACGAAGCGGACGGGAAACTTGTCAATGAGGCCGTTGTCTTTCAGTTCCTGCCAGTCGATACGTCCCTGGTGGTGGCTGATGTCAATGCCGTGAATCTCATAGCCTTCAGGATAGCTGATGTCACCATAGAGGGCACGCCAGCGGAATCCGAAAGGACCAATGAAGATGTAGTAGAAGAAATAGATGTAAACAGCCACGATGGCACCACCGCCCAACCACCATGCCCATCCTGGGGTATGCTGGAGCAGACGGGTGAAAATGTTCGGACGACTGGAATGGCCAGGGCCACGGTAAGTCCCCGACCCGTTAATGGTCTTTCGTCGGACTGTTTTCCTCTTTGACATGTTGATAAAAGTTTCGCAAGTTGCCAGAGGATTCACTCCAACAACTTGCGAAAATAGATGCAAGGACTATGCCTGTTCCAAAGCCAGGGTCTTGGTAGGCTGGTCGCAGACCTCAGTGGGTCCCCAGTACTGGATAGGACCAGGATAGACGTAAGCGGTCTGGCGGGCCCACTCGGCACGGTGAGTGGCAATCTCCTTGAAGGGAGCATCATCAAGTTCTACGAGGGCCTTGCGGATAACGGGCTTCATCTCACCAGCACGGTTCTCCATGTTCATCATCATGGTGATGGGCACACCACCGGCAATCCACTGGTCAGCAGGAGC
>JAEEGL013248216.1_pt1 | contig 22079 bp, 14 predicted proteins | sample 9134231 | NCBI WGS metagenome assembly JAEEGL01 (sample SAMN16246548, study PRJNA631951) | gut metagenome | biome: gut microbiome; feature: rumen; material: fiber-attached | host: Bos | place: Iran: Karaj | collected 2018-10 | reverse complement strand
TTCGTTTTTTGTAGTAACAATTTAGGGGAGGAAACTATGGATAAGAAAGTTTGGGCATGCCCGAAGGCAGCTGTAACACCTTTTGTTGCCAATGAATATGTGGCTGCTTGCTGGGGAGTTGCATGCCAGGTTATGGGCGGAAGCCAGAGCGGTGATGACAAGATAAGACCTGATCAGGGATTGGGTCATAATATTAAATACTGTGGTCAGGTGGATCATCAGTATATTGAGACCAATGAGGCCGGAGTTGCTGTTAAGATGACAGAGATCAAGACCAGGGATTCCCTTCACAACGTTGAGCTTCCCTGCACACTCTTTACTGATGGCAGCTATACCCAGCATCGTGATATCAGCACAGTTCATGTTGGCGATTATATTTACTGGCAGACATCTGCGGATACGCGTACATGGTCACATGAGGGCCAGGTTGTTGCCGGAACGTCAAATCATTCATAAGTATATGACGATCGCAGGGTACCCGAAAGGGTACCCTGTTTTTTCATTTCTCCTTTGCTCTTGTAAGAAGCCTTATGGTATTGAAAAGATGGGGTTTCAGTTCCTCTATGGAGACTGGCTCGGAGTATAGGATGGATCCGTAGATGGAGGATCCTACCAGCTCTACTATAAGATATATCAGTATATCCGGGTCAGTATGGGTTTCTTTTGCGTTTTCCATCAGAAGATCGAGGACATAGGTATAGTTTTCGTCTATCTCGCCGTTTTCCTCGGTCATGGCGTTCTTAAAGATACCCCAGCTTAGGTTCTTGGAAATGAATCGCAGCAGGGCGGGATTGCCGCTGAGCTGATCGATAACATTGTCTACAAGGAATATAAGCTTATCCTCAAGCCCCGGGATATCTGCTGCCGCAAGAGCCTCGCCGGCCTTTTGGATTATGGAATGAGCTTTTCTTGCGACGAGCTTGTTTTTGATATCGTATTTGTCTTTAAAATAAAGATAAAAGGTCCCTTTACCTACACCGGCCTTTTTGGCTATATCGGAAATGGACGTATCGGAGTCGTCTTTACGTGTGAAAAGATCAAAAGCCGCATTATAAAGTGCGTCTTTTTTTTGTGCCTTTTTTGCCAGAACTTTGCTCATTTTGGGCCTCCGCAAGTTTTTTAAAATAAAATATTGACTTTTGGTCAGTTTTGATTATAATAGGGTTCGTCGAAGGAATTGACCAATGGTCATTTTCAAGATACATCAATATTATATTGGTGTCAATCAGTTTTTGGAAAAGAGGCGAAGCTTATGATCAATTTTGGAAAGGCTGTAGTTAAGGCCAGGATACCCATCCTTATAATCAGTGTCCTTTTGCTCATCCCGGCACTGATAGGTTACATGGGGACCAGAGTCAATTATGATATCCTTTCATATCTTCCAAAGGATATTGAGACCATGAAGGGGCAGGATATCCTTAAGGACGAGTTTGGTACGGGAGCATATTCCATGCTCGTTGTGGAGGGGATGACTCCCCTGCAGGCTTCAGAGATGAAGGCAAAGATAATGGAAGTAGAGCACGTGGAGAACGTGATCTGGTACGATTCGGTCATGGATCTTTCTGTTCCCATGGAAATACTTCCCAATAACGTATATGAGGCATTTAACAATGGGGACGCAACTCTTATGATGGTCATTTTTGATGAGACCACGTCTGAGGACGGAACCATGGAAGCCGTAAGGAATATCAGAAAGATAGCAAACAAGGATTGCTTCCTTGCGGGGATGTCTTCCATAGTTACGGATACAAAGGATCTGACAGAAAAAGAGGAACCGATTTACGTTGGTATCGCCGTTCTTCTTTCGGTAATAGTACTTTCCCTTACCATGGATTCATTCATAGTTCCTTTTATCTTCCTTGCATCCATTGGTATGGCCATCCTTTATAACCTTGGGACCAACTTTTTCCTGGGACAGGTTTCATATATCACAAAGGCTCTTGCGGCGGTACTTCAGCTGGGAGTTACCATGGACTATTCCATCTTCCTTTGGAACAGCTTCAAAGAAAACCAGGAGCGTTTTCCGGATGACGACGAAAGAGCCATGGCACACGCCATATCAAACACGTTTACATCGGTTCTGGGAAGTTCGGTCACAACCGTTGCCGGATTCGTGGCACTTTGCTTTATGAGCTTTACTCTGGGACTTGATATCGGAATAGTAATGGCAAAGGGCGTTATCTTTGGCGTTATCGCATGTGTAACGATCCTTCCTTCGCTGGTACTTGTTTTTGAAAAGCCCATCATGAAAACGAGGCATCGTTCACTTCTTCCGGATTTCAAGGGTCTTGGGAACTTCGTTTCGAGGTTTTATCCGGTATTTATCGTTATCTTTTGTGTACTACTTGTCCCTGCGGTATACGGACAAAGACATGCAAAAGTGTACTATCAGCTGGATTCAACCCTTCCCGAATATCTTGATAGTGTAAAGTCCAATGAGAAGCTGGGTGATACCTTTGAAATGGGAACGGTTCATATGCTTCTTTTGAATGCTGATACGGACAGCAAGAGCATCAGGCAGATGGCAGATGAGATGGAAAAGGTGGATGGTGTTAAGTCTGTTTTGGGACTTGATTCCATAGCAGGCGGAAGCATACCGGATTCATTTATCTCAGGTGACATTACAGATAAGCTTCAAAGTGATAACTGGAAACTGATGCTTATATCCAGTGAGTACAAGGTAGCGTCCGATGAGATCAATGCCCAGATCGATACCCTTAAAAAGATCTTAAAGGACTATGACGAGGGCGGAATGCTCATAGGTGAGGCGCCCTGTACAAAGGACCTTATAGATATAACAGCACATGACTTTGCAGTGGTAAATGTTGTATCCATCGGCCTTGTATTCCTTATCATTCTTCTTGTATTTAAGTCCATATCCCTTCCGGTTATCCTGGTTGGTGTTATTGAACTTGCGATATTTATCAACATGGGAATCCCTTGCTATACGGGAACAAAGCTTCCGTTTATCGCATCCATAGTAATAGGTACGATCCAGCTTGGATCCACGGTGGATTATGCGATCCTTATGACGACAAGGTACCAAAAGGAAAGGAAAAAGGGTCTGGATAAAAAGGAGTCCATCTCCATAGCAGCCCAGTCTTCGGCAAGATCCATAGTGATCTCGGCACTTTCGTTCTTTGCGGCAACTATCGGCGTTGGTATCTATTCAGAGGTAGATCTTATAAGTTCCCTTTGCGTGCTTATGGCAAGAGGTGCTCTGATCTCCATGGTAGTTGTGGTATTCATCCTTCCGTCGATGCTTATGCTTTTCGATGGAATCATTATCCATACCACAACCGGATTTAAAGGGATCACGGCAAAAGCAAGAGAAGAATTACGAATCTCATAGAGATAAGGAGGAACATTATGTCAGATAAGAGATTAATGATAAAAGCCATCGGTGGTATTACGGCGGCTGCTATGGTTGTAACGGCAGTTGGTTTTTGCACGGCAAATAGAGGTGTGCCCGGGATCGTTGAGGCATCACAGTCTACGGAGTCTTCCAATATAGAAAACGAGGAAGATGCAAAGGATCTTGAAAGCGCCATCACTAGCGCACTGTCATCAAGTTCAGGCAACGTTGAAGGAACTCAAAAGGATGAGACAGTATATGTATTTGCAGATAATAACGGATCCGTCAAGGAAACCATCGTATCGGACTGGCTCAGGAACGGAAATGGAGACGGCTCCATAGCTGACCTTTCCACACTTTCCGATATCGAAAACGTTAAGGGTGAGGAGACCTTTTCTCAAAACGGAGAAAGCGTTGACTGGAGCGCAAACGGAGCGGATATCTATTATCAGGGCAAGAGCTCAAAGGAGATCCCTGTAGGCGTCAAGGTTACATACAGTATTGACGGAAAAAAGATGAGCGCAGATGAGGTTGCAGGCAAGAGCGGCCACCTTGTAATGAGATTTGACTATACAAACAATGCAACAACAACAGTTGACGGCAAGGAGACCATAGTACCTTTTACCATGGTTACGGGAGTTATCCTTTCGTCAGATAAGTTTACTAACGTTACCGTATCAAACGGTCATGTTATGTCAGAGGGCAAGAACACTATGGCCATCGGATACGCCTTCCCCGGCCTTTCCGAGGAGCTTAGCTTTAATGGGAAAGGTGCAGACGCACTTCCGGCCAACGTTGAGATAGAAGCAGATGTAACGGACTTTTCTCTTGATATGACCATGACACTTGCTATTCCGGATATCCTTTCCGAGGCTCTTGATGCCCAGAACAATGACGAACTTGATGATCTTAAGGATGATCTTGAGAAGCTCTCGGACGGCGTTGAAGATCTTACGGACGGAACAAAGAAACTCAACGACGGCGCACTTAAACTGGATGAAAAATCAGGTGATCTTAATGACGGTGCGGGTAAGATTTCGGACGCTCTTTCTACAATAAACGGAAAACTCTCCGGTGCGGATGTAAGTGAGCTGGAAAGCGCTTCATCTGACGTTAACAAATTTGCAAAGGGTGCCGGAGATGTAGCCAATGGAACCCTTAAGTATATGGATACCATGAACAGTTCCATGGATACCATGCTTGGTTCGATGGAAAAGGAAAAATCCGAGATCCGAAGCACTCTTGAAACTGAAGTATTCCCCGGACAGGACGTATCAAAGTATCTTCCCGGAGCAGCTGATTCCCAGGAGGAGATGAATAAGAAGCTTACAAACGGAGCAAATGCCATTACGGCCAATTCCCAGGCTCTTTTAAAGGCAACAGCAGAAGCCCAGGTCAAGTCCACTATGGAGTCCAAAAAGTCCGAGATCGAGGCAACAATAAAGAGCAAGATGGAATCACTTGCACCTGAGATCCAAAAGACTATCGAGGCAACTGTAAAACAGTCGGGTGCTACGGACGAGGAGACTATCGCAGCAATCACTAAGAAGGTTACAGACACTTATACCGAGAAGGTAACAAAGGAAGTAACTGAGGCATATACAAAGCAGGTTACAGAGGCTGTAACAAAGGCCGTTACCGAAAACGCATCACAGATCCTTGTGGGAGCCGTAATGAAGTACGGTGTATATGCAGGAAGATATGTTGAGGCTGACGGTATCGAGCTTCAGGTCAAGTCATCACTTGCAGAGGCTAAAAAGACAGATGCAGACAAAAACGGTAAGGCCGATGTGGATGAGCTTGCAAACGGTGCAAAACAGATCTCCGAGGCTTCAGGAAGCATAAAGGACTATACAAACGGAGTCAACAAACTTATTTCAAGTTTCGATGCTCTTGCCCCCGCAATTGAAAAGCTTTCATCAGGATCAAAGGATCTTACAGATGGACTCTTAAAATATACAGACGGAGTAGGAAAGCTTCACGACGGAACAAAAGAGCTTTATGATGGAGTAAACGATATGTCTGATGAACTTTCTGATGAGGATCTGGGATCATATATGGATCATCTTGAAAGAGTGGTAGACTCAGGAAAAGCATACAATAACTTCTCCGGTATCGGTAAGGACATGAGCGGAAAAGTAAAGTTCATAATAAAAACAGATTCTATAGGATAAAATAGGTACTGGAAGGGCCACGTAAGAACCCGGCGCTGCAAATTGCAGGCGCCGGGTTTTTGTGCTACAATCTTGTGCAACACGGATTTAGATATTTAAGGTCCGAAATCGTACTTTGGACTCGCTTTATTAAAAGAGGGGGATACATATGGACAGCGAAGAATTATTTGAGTCACAGGTAGCGCAAAATCTTACCATACATCGTAGTGAAGAGGAGCTTTCACAGGAAAACGCACCTCTTGTCAGCCTTGCCGATGTGGAGCAGCTAAGGAAGGGTAAGCCTATTCTTGATGCGCACAAAAAAAAGCGCGATGAATTCAGAGATCATGTAGAAAAGGCGACAACTATTGCCCAGGTTAGGACGGCTCAGATAGGAGAGCGCCAGAAAGATGATGTGGAACCCGTAACAGATTCTTATATTTCGGTTACGAGTGGATTTAGTATAGCATCCCTTAAGCATGATCTTGATACGAAGTGGAAGTATCAGCGATACAACGGTAGTAATTCAGCGGAGATGCAGAACTTAAAGGGCAAGCTTACGGATCTTTCCGCGCAGTTTGATGTTGAGGTCACCTTTACGTCCTATGAGGATATAAGGGATGCATGCGGGGTTTTGGTCGGAAAATACAAGGCGCTTATTGCAGCCTGTGAGACCTATCTTGCAAAAAGTAAAAACCCTCATACTATAGCCGGCAAGAGCAGAAAGAGCATGGCCCAAAGGCTCCTTCGGGCAGCTATGTCTGAGATGGAGATGCTGGAGGATTCGGCCATCAACTGCTTTGATGAGAAAAAGCTACTGGATGCAAATACAGCCAGCGTCAAATTAAAATGGGACGATATCCTTCATCATGGTCGTCTTCGTGCCATTGATACAAACAGGGATAAGTTCTATATCAATATGCATGCTGACGCTAATACGGGAGAAGTGGTTTATCGTGGTTCCGAAAAGCGTGAGATGATCACCTTTGCTACTACGGAGGCTGAGCTCAAGGGCTGCCGACGGATAGTTGCGATGAGTACTCTTGCGCAGAAACTCGGTTTTGGCAGACTTGCCGGCGGTGAAGAGATGAGCACCCGCATGACCACTATGCTGGTAGGGGACAATGTTGTTACCGGTGTTGTTACCACCGGGATTACAAAGAAAAGTCTGTCTCAGTATCAGTACGAGATGAGCCATGATATAGGTGCAAGGCCCGGGGAGGATGTGCTTCCCGAGCGAAAGACTTCATACGGTGCAGATTATCTAAGAGACCTTTTAGCCATACCTTTTATTGATTATCTTTGCGGAATAAACAGGGACAGTGCAGAAGGTTTTGGACTGGACAAAATAGAGTGTGCAAGCGGACTTGTTCTTGGAAGGATCCAGACACAAACTCATGAGCTGGCCAAGTCCGGATTCGGAAAAGAATTTAAGGAATTTGAAGCTCCGGAGGGTACCTGGATCGATTTTAAACTTGTGCAGTCAATATTGGGTCTTGATGAACAGACTCTTTTGGATATGATGACGGGTGTCCTCGATCAGGAGGAGCGCGCGGCCGCTGTCCTTAGGCTTAACAGCCTTAAGAAATGGATCTTGGAGAGAATAGGGCCGGAGGATGCGCCTCTTCCTGAAATGTTTAAAGATGAGGATGATTATGCGGAGCTTGTGGAGAATCCTAAGGTATTGTCAGCCTATGCCACAAGCCAGGCAGGCAAGATCCATAAACTGCTTGATCCCAAGATCGCAGAGACAACCCAGACGAGAGATCTTAGTGTAAATACCAGCGGCATGCTGGTGCCTCTTCTTACTCTCGCAGGCAGGATAGGTGAGCCTGTTGGTAAGCAGGCAAAAAAGCTCAAGGAGACTCTTGGCGGTATTACGGAAGAGATCAATAAATTTAATTCATACAGATCAGAAGAGGTTAAATTTTCCGAAAGTGTGGAGGACTTTGAAATGGAGATCGAAGCGGAGTTTGATCCTATTGATATAGTCCGTAAAAAATGTAAGGCGTATCTTATACTCTCAGATGATCCTAAAGATATCCAAAACCGCATTGCCGTAAGTGCTCTTCTTCAGGCGACATACTATCAGGAAAAGATATACAGGGAACATGTTATGGCCATGCGTACCTGGGCGCAGCGCTCCATGGCTAAGGGGACTGACAGATCCTTTGAGCTTGTATTTGACGATCTTTTTAAGGAGACGATCTATATTGCCCAAAAGACCGGAAAGGCCAAGGAAAGTACGATCGAGGAAATGTATGCGCGGGTTCCTTTTACAAGGGAGGAGCTTTGCCAAAGGACAGGGACAGAGCTTCTTGGCGATGTCGAAGACGATTTATTTGATTCGACTTATGAAAAAGAAGATAACGGTCAGGAATTAGATACGCTGATCGACGCTACGTACGAAGCTAGCCGTCAAGTGAGTCGTGAGCTGGTAAAAGATGTAAGCGAGGGAATCGACGGTTTCCTTCATGCTATTGCACACCTTAAGCACTGCTGTGATACATATTTAGAAGTGCAAGGCAAAAAGTTCCTAAAGGGATCCCTTAATTCCGTAGGCAGAAATAGAAAGAAGATCGTCAAGAGATACCTTAAGATCATAAACGAAGAGTATGGATTCTTCCTGGATTATTCGGATGTTCGTGTCGCGAAAGCGGACTCTAAAGCGCTCCAGCGCCTTATGGACTATTGCATACAAAACGGCATAGAAAAAGAGGATGTATGGATCAGCGCTCTTTGTGTTGCGGCTAAAAGAGATCTGCTAGCTAAGCAGGAAAAGGATATCCTCTCGGGAGAGGCAGAAAGTGCAGCCAAAAAGAAGAGAGAAAAGAAGGAGGCAAAGTCCCAGCGTGAGGCAGCCGAAAGAGAAAAGATAGAAAAACGGGCTACCCTGCCGCCGCCTAAATATATTGAAAAGGATCCTCGGGAGATGGAGGTATTCCTTTCAGGATTACTGGATATAGCGGTTATTCCCCAAACGACAACGGATCTTTCGCAGCGACTAACCGGTAAAAAGATCCCGGAGACAGAGCCTGAGCAGAAATTTGCCAAGACACTTCGGGAGATAGTAGCCCTTAGGGATGAGCCGGTTTTTTCTTCCGTAGATGTATCGGATTATAAACGGCGATTAAAGGAAAAAGACCCGAGTATGCCTGCAGATGTTATACTGCGTAGTGGTTTTATTTCCCGTTACAATGCCATAGCAGGCAAGATGCAGCGCGAACTGGAGCCGGAGCTTCAGAGGTACTACGACAGGGGCGTAAGCAATAGCAGTACTTCTAAGAAATATATGAAGGCTGTAAATGATGCGCTTTTCTGGGAATTCTATGCCTTTAAAAATGATGAGCGAAGCGACATGGACAATGACAAGATCCTTGGTTGCATTAAACTGCTCCTAAGTGCCGGCAAGCCTTTGGGCGATATCACTTATACGGATCTTACCAATGTTGTAAAGATGGAAACAGCCGTAAGCAAGCCCTTTACAGTCGGGAAAAAGACTTTGGAACCCGGACTTGGGGCATTATCAGCTGCCCTTACTGCAAAAAAAGGAAAAGGGGCCGAGATTGAATTTCAGGCTGTTGCCGACGGGTTGGCTTCGCTTATCGCAGCAAAAGCTTCCGATGATCTGGAGCTTGTAGGCGGGTGGTATGACGATCTTATTGCAAAATGTGAAAGATACCTGGAAAATCACTCGGGCAAAACAGATGACAAGACTTTGCTTGTTAAACGTACCAGATTGGTTTGCATGTTCGAAAGGCTGGGACTTTAAGTATGGAGATATTCACATTACATGAGAACAATAAAGGTCTGGTTTCGGACTTTGTCCCCAAGGAGATCACAGACAAGATTGGAGAAGAGGGATACTATACGATAGGGCTTTTTGATGAGTCCATGAATATGGAGCCTGCCGGTTTCCTTCAGTTTTATGCCGGTTTTCTTGAGGAGGGAAAGAGCACCCTTGCTTTGGATATTGATTGGCTCTTTGTAAAAGAAGAGTATCGTTATGAAAAGGGCGGAGCGATGCTCATCGACTCTGTTGTTCAGATCGCCGGGAAGTCCGGGGCCGGGAGGGTTACCGTAAACCTTCCCGAAGATGTGGATGAGGTTGTCCCTGAGCAGGAAAACGATTCTGCAGACAGGGAACCTTTTTCCGATATGGTTGAACTGAAAAGATGCTTTTTGGCCCAGGGTTTTGTCTTTGATGGGAAAACCGGGACATTAAAAACATGGCTGTGATCCCACAGCCATGTTTCTTTTTGTATATACTGATCAGCTGAACTGTTCCTGAAGGTCTTTGGAAATGGAAGAGATGTTGGCGATCTCATTTTCAAGAGTGGACATGGAGTCGTTCTGCTCGCTGACGGATTTGGAGATATCCTGGATCATGGCCGAAGTCTCCTCGGTAGAAGCTACAAGAGTGTCGATCTCGTTGCGGATCTCGTCAAAGTCTGATTTAACGGCTTCGATAGCCTCATACTCCTGCTTAACCACCATACGGGCACCATCGGTTGATTCTGTGATATCGTTGAATACGTCTATTAGAGCCCCCATTCGCTCGGCGCCGTCATTGGCGGCCTCAACGCCGGCATTGATCCGGCTTGAAACGTCGTTGGTAGTGTTCTGGAGACCCTCTATGATCTTGCGGATGTCATCTGAAGCATTGGAACTTTGCTCTGCAAGTGCTCTGATCTCATCGGCTACAACTGCAAATCCCTTGCCGTGCTCGCCTGCGCGGGCGGCCTCGATGGAAGCGTTAAGGGAAAGAAGATTGGTCTGTCCTGCGATCTCGTTGATCTCTCCTGTGATGGAGTCGATGGTCTTCATCTCTTCCAAAAGAGATTCCATAGCACCCTTTGCGCTGGCAACGGTTTCGGCCATGTCGCTGATGTTTTTCCGAACGGAGCGGGCCTCCTGAGAACCGCCGGAAACAGCCTTTTCCACATAGCCGAAGGAATCCTCAAGCTGCTGGGCCATCTCGTAGTTCTTGTCTATCTCGGTGGAGGCGGATTTTATCATGTTGGAAACGGCAACCGTGGCAGCACCGCTGTTTTCCACCACATCGCCCATCTGATCGGAAGCTTCGCTGACAAGCTGGGCTCCGGCAGATATTTCTTTTACGTTGGAACGGCATTCCTGGATGGCACTGTTAAGACTTGCGGCAACCTCGTTGGCAGCGCTACCCTGATTTCTTACGATGTCCAGCGTGGCTTCTGAGGCGTCAACAAAGGAGCGGCCGCGTTTTACAGCCATGAAAAGTGCTGCAGCCATAAAGAAGAAGATAAGCTCCTTAACGATACCGCCTATCATGGATCCGTCTGAACCATCGATGATCTTGGGGCTTACAAAAAGTGCGATGACGGAAGGGATACCCATTATGATGGTAAATCTGCGAACATAGGAAGTATCAAAATACTGGGTTGTCATGGCAAGGAACAGATAGTCCGCCAAAAAAGCCAGTGAATTTCCACCGCATACAAAGGAATAGATCAGAGTTGCTATGGCTGGAGCGGTGATAATAACCAGTCCCTTGACATGATCTGAAGGAACGACCTTATATGCAATGGTACCTATGAGCGCAGAAAGGACCATTACTGCAATGGCAAGTATGCCTGTTGTGCTAAGGCCGAGGCTGATAAAAGTCGTAGCTGTCATGGCAGCGGTACCGCCCCAGACTACGATAAGGTTATTACGGTGCAGTTTTTTGATGTCATTAGCTGCGCTGTTTTCCATATGTTCCCCTTTCGTTGTACTACACATAGATACTTATATTATATCATGAAGCCGGGAATCACGTAAACTATTATGTTTAAAACACGGGTAATAATGTGGCAAAAACTACATATTTATATAGATTTTGTGCATATTCATAATGTATAATCTATTTCGTATATGTGAAAGTTTGCGTTGTAACGTTGTTTATTTCGTAGAGGGGTACATAAGAGCATATTAACGGAGGGTGTTAAGATGGGTGATGAGCAAAAGTTTGAAACGCTAAGGCAAAATAAGGAAGTATTTATTGATAAAAAGAAAACTATAGATCTTGGGAGCGAAGAGGGTTATGATCTTCGCCATTCTTCAAGCGAGAATTTAAGAACAAGCCTGCAGGAGCGCACGGATAGCACCTCCTATGCTGACAGGACAGAATATTATTTTGCCAGTCAGGATCTTCTTGAGGCCAAGGTAGATAAGTATTCCAGGATGGGGGCTGATGAGGGTGGCGCCATCTCGGATTTTGCCAAGATGCATGATAATCATTCTGCCAGAAAGCGCAAGCATTATTCCAAGGATGCAGCCAGCAGCTTTAAAAAGGCTCTTGATCAGGAAAATAAGTTTAATGAGGAGGGAAAATCGCCCGCTGATATTTATAAAAACAGGGCAAAGATAATGGGTTATCGTCTTGACGGCATGAAAAAAGCTGCCAAGGCAAAGTCTACAAGTCCTGAAAACGAGGCATATCGCGTGGCAAAGGCCACTATCTCCTGTTATACCGAGCTGAAAAGCCAGCTTCAGAATCTTCTTGGGGCGACAGGTGGCGCAGAGTACGAAAAGATACTTAAAAAGCTGGACAAGGAGATCGATGATGCAGAAAAAACCCTGCTTAAGCATACTAAGTCTGTTGAAGAGAAATGGAAGGAAGGCAATGGGCTTGATGATCCTAAAGTAGTTGCTGCAAAACTGGCGGAACAGCGCAAGGATAATCCGGACTTTACAGAAGATGCTTTAGTGGTAATGACATACATGAACCAGTTTGTTGCCGAGTCAAATAGGCCGGAGTTCTTGTCTGCAGTAACAGAATCTCAAAGAAAGGGTGTTTTCCGAAAGTATCCCGGAGGTGCAGCAGACAGGTTAAATATGTTTGTCTGCCATTATATAAAACGCGACGCTAACGGGCAACCTATTAATAAGGAAGAACAGGAAAAGGAAGAATGGAATCACAAATGGCTTGAAGCAATATCAGACGAGACAAAAGAGGCAGAGCGCCGTGAGATGATGCTAAAAGTCTTTGAGGAATACGAAAAAATAGAACTCCCGCCTTTTGAGGAACTCAAGGAAAAAGGGCCCATGTATTTTTTGGAAAAGGATCCTTTTGGCTTTTATGAGCTGATACATAAAGCTACTACCCTTGATAACCTAAAGGATGCTGATCCTTTTGCGGAGGCATATATTAAAGCGCACCCTCTTTTGGATGCCAAAGCAAGATATATGGCAACTATAGCAAACTGCTTGAGCCCCGCTATTATCGTAGCACATGGGGTGCAATGGATCGGGGTCGGTGATAAAGCCGTATATAAGGCAATGAAAAAGGATAACTTAAAAGCGAGCGCCGGCGATTATAAGATGATCGTTGATAATATGATAGGTAACACGCTTGCTAGGGAGAAAGAGGGATATGATGAGGTCGCGAAAACGCTAGCTACCGTAAAGAGCAAAAATGTTCCGCTTTCGATCGAAGAAATCAGGCAGCAAAATGACACTGTTACGGATGAAAGCTACGAACTATATAAAACCATAACAAAGGAGAATACTTTTGCAAATCACCCTGAGATAATAATGGCCTATAAAAAAACTCTTAAAAACCCGACTTTTACAGGTAATGCAACGGAATGGAACCTTTCTAGACAGGTGGGACTTTTGATGCATAATGTCCACTATGATGAAAACTGGGTTCCATTAACTGAGGAGGATGCAAGGCTTCATCAGGAAAACCTGGACAGATTAAAAGCATTTGAAGTCGGGGATCAGGAAAAGATAGAACAGATTCTGCGGGATTCATTTGCGGATGTAAAAAAATTTTTGGATGATTTTGAGTTTCCAACACCGGAGCAGTTGAAAGAGGGATGGTTTATCGATCTTATGAAGAATGAGCCCGCTAAAGCAGCCATGGTTTCACGTGTAGGTCTTCAGCTTGACAATTTTGTGAAAATATCGAGCTTTGCTAAGGGACTTATGGATGCAGATCCGGAAGTAGATGCCAAAGCGCTGGCGATCAGTCGCATGATCAATTACGAGACTGTTCATTGCGGAGTTACGATGGGACTTGATGTTCAGCTTATGGAAAACTGCAAGATAATGAAAAAGGATGATCAGGAAGGATTCCCTCCGGAAGTGATGGCGACTTATGTTGATGTTCTGTATAGGGAAGCATATGAAAATTTACCGAAAAAAAAGGATAGTTCCAAATGAATCACATACTGGTTTCAAAAGAAAATTTTGATTTTTTTTCCCACATTCTTCCGGAGGATTATTACACCGAAGGAACGCGTATTACTCTTGGGGCATACGATAACGACGGGGTGGTGCACGGAGTGATATCTTACGTGTCACTTGGGTATGAGTGCATCATTGACTGGATCTTTGTGGAAGCTGCTTCAAGAAGAAAGGGAGTGGGGACAGGGCTTATAAGGGAGGCCCTCTCCGCCATCAAAAACACAGGTATCTGCCCGGTCAGTGCCAGATTTGAGGTTAGGAAAAACTCGGGTATTTATAATTTCTTCTTATCGCTGGATGAGTTTGATACCGAGTATCTATTTGACAGGTATTATATCAGTTCAAGAGAGCTTATGAATTCGAAAGCTCTGCAAAAAGAGGTTAAAAGCAAGCTGCCTCGTCATGAATTCTTTGATCAGTCCGACAGGGCAAGACGGGCGGTTATGGCGAGGCTTGAGGATCTGGAAAACGGTTTTGACATAGAAGATCCCGAGAAATGGGAGGAAAGCTGTGTTCCGGAGCTTTGTCTTTTTTCCGGAGCGGAGGATGATCCCCAGACTGTCATTTTCATTCAAAAAAGAGATGACGGGGATCTGGAACTGTCATACCTTTTCAGTACTAATCCCATGGAGATGATCTCGCTCATGGGAGATCTCAGGAAAATGATCGTTAGCAAGTATCCGAATTCGGACTTGGTATTTGATGCAGTAAACCCGACATCGGACGGCATTGCAAGAAAGCTGTTTCCCGGAGCGATACCTATCAACATTTATTCGGCATCATATCCGGTATAGTTTTTTACGTAACGTCTTTTTGGAATCGTGTTATAAATCATAAGGAGCGATAGATATGGGCGATGAATTAAAACTTAAACGACAGCAGGATCTGATACAGATACAGGCCCAGACCCTTGATACTGTACAGCTTAATGAGTGGGATTACGAAGCAAAATATGATTATACCAGTCTATCCTACCAGAAGATAACCGAGCAGATGCGCGGAAGCACCGGCGCAGCTCATTTGCGTGCAACAGGCGTTAAGAAAAACGGATACTTTGATCGCAAGAGGCAAAAAGAAGCTGAAGAGAAGATGCGCGTGGCAAGGACTGAAGATGAAGAAGCCAATATGAACCGCCAGACGTATGTTGATAACATGATAGGTCTGGATATCACAAAAGAGAAAAAGGTTCTTGAAACTAAGTTGGAGGCCATAAGAGCTCAGCGTAAAGTGGCACTTGGTAGTATCCCCGGAAAGTTTGAATATCAGAGATTAAATGTCAGGGTCATGGCAGCTGCGGATATTGCAGAGGCATATGCAAGATATGCCAGGATGTTGCCCCTTGAATCCGAAGAACGCGCGAAGGCCATGGAGGAAAAGGAAAAGGCTCAGATAGAGTATAGTAAACTTAAAAAACAACTTTCCATCATGAATATGACCGGAGAGGAGAAAAAGCAGGAGGAAAAGACCCAGACCAAACACTACTGGTATGATGTTTCAAAAAGTATTTGCAGGGATTTTCGCGGAGTAAATCCCCTTTCAAGAGAGGATGCGACTTTTGTTCATCCGGTAACAGGTCATAAACTTCTAAACGTGGGCCGGGCCTTTTTCGGAGGCACCAAGCCTATGTACATTTTTGAAGACAGGGAGCAGCCTATTTTGGTCAACGGACAGACTACCTTTAAGCGCTATTTATTTAAGGAGCCTATCAACTGCATGGGTGGAAGCACTCCTGAGAGGGCGGAAGTAACGACAGCCGCTGCGGTTCTTCAGGAAAAGATCTGCGGAACCTTCCACGTTCCTACTTTTATTGCCAAGGATGATCATGGTAAGATCCTGGGTACTTTCCAGGAGCAGGTCTCCACATTGGAAAGGAGCGCACCTGCGCAGAAAGCGGATGAGCCTGAGTATGGCAAAGTAGACCTTTTCTCATGGCAGAAAAACCCGGTTACGGATCTTCCCAAGGTTGTAACGGATCAGGTCCTTCGTGAGCATGTACTTGACTGGCTGCTTTGTAATTTCGATACCAAGGGAGAAAACTTCCTTCAAAGGGATGACTACAGGCTTTGTTCCATCGACAAGGAAGCATCCTTCCGTAAGATCCTTTCAGATGATGCTCAGCATATGGATGAGCATTATTGCCCTCATAACAATGAGACGATCTACAATGTTATCTTCCGCATGTATGCAGCAGGACAGATGACACTGGATCTGGATGCCATGGAAGAACATATTGAAAAGATGGAAACTGCCCAGGGCGGTATGTCGGATGAGGAATTCATGGGGCTTTTCAAGGATTATCTTGATAAGCGTTTCGGACCTACCGGCAAGGACAGGGCCAAGGCTGAGGCCAATATGCTGGCTCGAAAGCAGGGGCTTAGGGCCGAGTACAAAGCTTTTTTGGGCAGACTTACACAGCAAAGACTTGATGCGACAAAAGACGAAACGGAAAGAGCAAAGCTTCAGGAGCGGCTTTCGCCAACCGGAGAGTATTTGTTTAAGAGTGAGAGACCGGCGTAAAAGGTCGGTGCATCTAAGGACTGATTGGAGGACCAGAGTAAATGGCCGAGTTTTTTAATGTAACTAACGAGGATTATCATCTTTTCGAACCATTGGTTCCGGAAATATATACCATGATGCGTGAGTCCGATCCCGGACTATTTGTAGTAGGTGCAGCTGAAAATGATCAGGCCTGCGGTGTTCTTGTTTGCAGAAGTTTTGAAAATACTGTGTCTATCCTTTATATGGCTGTTTCTGATGAGTTCCAGGGAAAAGGCATAGCTACCGGGATGGTAGAGTATCTTTGCAGCGCGGCACTTAATGCAGAGCAGGCAGTATTCTGTGATTTTTCCGCAGCCACACCCTATGGAGATGCGGTGTACGGTGTACTTAATGCCACAGGTATGTTTTCTCTGGACCGCCAGCCCGGCGCCAGATATGAGGGGCATATCAGTGATCTGGACAGTATGATGGTGGGCTCCGATAAGCTTATCAAGGAGGTGGATTTCCTTTCCTATGGCGAGGCAAAGGCCACAGAAAAGAATCAGCTTCAGCTTATACTTCAGAAAAACGATTGTGACTACAGGGCGGAAGATATGGGGCAGTATTTGGATGACCTTTCGTTTATTGCTTTTTCCAAGGATAAGCATCAGCCGGTAGCTACGATCATGGTTGCAAAGGGATCTGAGGAAGGTGCACTGGAGATCCCCTTTGTTTGGAGCTACGGGAAGAGTCCCAAGGAGATATTTGCGCTTATCGCTCACGTGGCTGACTGCCTTCGACAGCTGGCCAAGAAAAAGAGGGTGCCGGGTGCTATGGGTTATGGCGAAGATGATGTGGTGATCCGCATTTCCACCGTCAATGATAGTTCCGATGCACTTCTTAACAGACTGCTTCCGGATTTTCGGCCCATCCTTTATTTCTACAGAGCAATTTACGACATGAAATAAAAAGCATTTATTCAGGGGGATAATATGGTACTTGAACTGATAAGAGAGGAGAACATATCAAAATACCTTGGCCTTATTGCGGGTGAGGATCTTTTTGATATGAGAAGCGGCAGTGCTACCTGCTTCGGTGTTTATGACGAGGAAGCAGATATAGCGGTTAGCACTTTATCTGCATCCATATATCCGGATTATATCCGTATCAGGAGGCTATATACTATTCCGGAATATCGAAACAGAGGTATAGCGACGGAGCTCCTAAATAGGGTTAGCAATATTTCTTCTCCGCCTCCCTTTTATGTTTTTGATGTAAATCCGGATTCGGACATGAAATTCTTTAAAAAGAGAAGGTTTGCAAAGTCTCCAAGTCACTATAGCTTTATAACGGGAAAACTTGGAGAAGTCATAACAGAGTCCATCTCGGAAGCGGAACTTGCGGATATGGAGATAGTAACCATAGAGCAGGTGGATCCGGGAGAACTGGGCAAATTTGTGGTCTATATGGGTGTAGACGGTCTTTTGCAGATGCCGGAGGCCGGTTTTGAGTCGGAGCGCTTTTCTGATGTGAGTATGATCTGCAAGGCAAAAGGCAAGATCGTGGCTGCTGTTCTTGTGGAGGAGAAAAACAGCTGGATTCAGATCACGTGGATGAAGGGCAATATAAATAAAGCATTGTCTGCTGCTTTTGGCGCGGTAATAGAAGCTATTAAGAATGAATTTGATCCCTCAGAGGATATCAGGATCCTTGTGTGTGATGAGAAAGGCCGTGATGATGCAAGCAGCCGGTTTGTGTCATTTTCGGAGGATAAGATCCGTATCTATATAAAAGGGGCAAGCTGATCCGGGGCAAAAGACGTTTTTGGGTCCGGGTTTGCTACGGTTGACAAAAAGGAAATATAAACAGGCATGAAGGTTTTAGTCAAGTGGAAAAAAAGCATACTGTTTCTTATTTTTCTTTTAATGATCCTCGTAGTTTATATCACTATCGGGAGCAAGACCGATGAGAAGTCAAAATTCGGATATACTGTTTATGAACGTTCCGGCGCTGTGACCCATGTCAAGGCGCTTGATCTTAATATAGTAACCCCCAAGGATTATATCCGTTTTTTCAGAGACAGTGCTATTTCGGGCATCGTTTCTGAAATGAAAAAGCGGGATATGGATTTTTTGGCGGTTTCCAAGGACTATTCTTCGTGCCGGGAATTTTACTTTCTTTCCGATAAATCCGGTATTTCCGACTCTGAAGCAGAAGACATCATAAAGGAGTCTCAGGGGTCTTATAGTATCACCAGTGAACTTACACATGATGATCTGACTCTTGGGGATCTGGATTTTCACAGGGTTTGTTACAGTAGAAAAGACAATATTTATCTGGATTACGGCGTTGTTGCAGAGTATTTTACCGAGCATGACGGCAGGGTTTTGGATATCAGGTGCTATACTGAGTCCGCAAAAGAGCCGGATTATGCTAATGCTATCAATGAGGTCTGCACAGCTGTAGAGACAGATCTTTCCAATTATTCCTATGGGACTCCGGCAAGCGGCCCTGTGCCTCAGAGTAATCTTTCGGACAAGTGGAAGAGTCTGACTTTTGCTCCATGGATACTTCTGCTTCCGTTCTTATATGCGCTTTTTTGCGGCATCACCTACACGGGATATGCTGAAAAGATTTATGATCCTGACAAAAAAAGGTACCGTTTTGTAGGTGACGAGGGCAGTGGCTGGAACGAAGATTTTTTGTCCAGATCCACATCCAAGATGCTCCTCGGTTTTTTCTCAATACTTATAGTTTTTCACCATCTCGTTCAGCAGGTCGGCGCTGGAGAGGCAGGACTTCTTTCTGTTCTTGAAGATTTTGGCGTGGGCTTTGTTGGAGTATTCTTTTTCTTTTCCGGTTTCGGGCTTTATGAGAGCTTCAGAAATAAAAAAGATTATCTCAAGGACTTCCTCGCCAAAAGGCTTCCTACAGTCCTTATTCCATTTTACACTGTAAATCTGATCTTTGTTATTTACGAGATTTCAACAGAGGGTATGATGGATATCCCGGAGTTTTTGGCGTGTCTTTTAGGATGGACCCTCTTAAATAGCCATATGTGGTATATTGTTGAGATCGTGGTCCTATACCTTATTTTCTATTTACTTTTCAGATATATTAAAAACAGGCGGCTCGCTATCGGACTTTTGTTTTTGCTTGTGGCTGTCATGGTTTGCACCTCACTTCTTTTGGGTCACGGCGACGGATGGTTCCGGGGAGAGTGGTGGTACAATACCGCATTTATGTTCCCCACAGGTGTTTTGTTTTCCGAATTCAAGGATGGGATCACTTATTATATGAAGCGATTCTATCACTTGCTCATTGCAGCGGTTTTTTGTCTTTTCATAGTATTGTTCAGGGCAACGGAGTATATGCTCCTTAACTACGGATACTGGAGTGAGACAGGTCTTGATATGGGCTATGATGACAAGCTTAGGTGTCTTGCAGTGCAGTTCCCCATGGTATTTTTCTTTGTTTTGCTTCTTTTGCTCATTGGCTTAAAGCTTAAGATAGGAAATAAATTCTTATCAATTTTGGGGAGCATTTCACTGGAACTATATCTTATACATGCTCTGTTTTTCTCAATCTTTTCGGATGTTACAGGGACAGGGTCATTTTTCCTTTGTGTTATCGTTTGCTCCCTGCTTGCAGCCGGGCTTTTGCATTATGTCCATACTTGTATCCTTTGCGCTATAAATAAAAAGCCACTGCCCGATGTGAAAGCCGCACTGGCTGCTATCCCGGTATATATAGAAAAAAGCAAAGAGGATATTAAATCATTTCATACGCGTGTCGGGAAAAATCTTGACTACTGTTCAAGTAATAAGAGGAAAACCCTTGCTCTTTTATTCCGGTATGTGTTCTGTATCTTTTTATGTGTCCTTGTCATAATCCCGGTGGGACTTCTGGTGATAAATTCCACCAAGTCCATGCATGATATCGTTCATGGGATATCGTTTTTGCCCGGGGGCAAATTTGCAGAGAACTATATGGCGGTGAAGGGATATATGGAAAGCCTGGGGCTAAGTCTTTATGAAGTGGCCGGGCGATCTGTTATCATCTCAGTAACCTGTACGGTCCTTGGAACCTATATCGGAGGTCTTTGCGCTTACGGTTTTGAGTATTACGATTTCAGACATAAAAGGGTGCTTTGGTGGGTTGTTATGGCGGCGCTTATGATGCCTGCAACTGCAGGCTGTGTGGGCTTTATGAAGCTTGTTATAGCGCTTCATCTTTATGATCACCTGCTTCCTATCATAGTTACAGGTATCACCATTCCTTCCTGCGTATTTTTCCTGAGGATGTATCTGCATACCCTAAGGATCAAGGAGATCATCGAATCTGCCCGGATAGACGGTTGTCCGGAGCTCCGTATTTTTAACAGGATCATCCTTCCTATTATGAGGCCTGCGATCTTCCTTCAGCTGATAATAAACTTTGCAAACAGCTGGAATAACACGTTATATCAAAGTTATATCATGGTGGATGTCAAAAAACGGACTCTTGCTGTTTTTCTTAACACTATGGCCCAAAACAGAGGGGGAGGATCGGATCCGGAGGTTTATACGACACTCCTTGTATCAACGATCCCGTCCCTTATCATGTTTATTATTTTTTCGAAGGGTATCACTGCAAATATCAATCTTGGAGGCATAAAAGAATAGGAGGCAGAAATGATTTCATTTGAAAGTGATTACATTGCAGGCGCACATCCGAAGGTGATAGAGCGTCTTACAGAGACCAATCTGGAGAGTCATTCGGGATACGGGTCGGATAAGTACTGCGAAAGCGCCAAGGAAAAGATAAAGAAAGCTATTGGAATGGATGATGCGGAGGTAGAGTTTCTTGTGGGAGGTACCCAGACCAACGCCGTTGTCATATCCACCATGCTTCAGGATCACCAGGGAGTTATTGCGGCAAAAACCGGTCATGTCAGCGCACATGAGGCGGGGGCGATAGAGTATACCGGCCATAAGGTGCTTGAGCTTCCGGGATACGAAGGCAAGATCCATGGGGATGATCTTATATCCTTTATAGAGAACTTTTACGGAGATGAAAGCCATGATCACATGGTCTTTCCCGGGATGGTTTATATCTCTTTTCCCACAGAATACGGAACGCTTTATAGTCGCACTGAGTTAGAGGAAATATCCCGGATCTGCCATAAATACAACATGCCGTTGTTTATTGACGGCGCCCGCTTAGGATATGGTCTTATGTGCAGGCAAAATGACCTTACCATTTCCGATATAGCAAAGCTTTGTGACGTTTTTTATATAGGAGGGACAAAGGTTGGAGCGCTGTGCGGAGAGGCGGTTGTATTTACGAAAAATAACAAACCGGCGCACTTTTTAACATCTGTAAAGAAAAGAGGAGCCTTACTTGCAAAGGGACGCCTTTTGGGGGTGCAGTTTGACGCGCTTTTTACCGATGATCTGTACTTTGAGATAGGGCGATATGCTATGGATATGGCGGAGCGTCTGAAAGAGATCTTTTCCGCTCATGGAGTTGAGTTTTTCATAGAGTCGCCTACAAATCAGCAGTTTGTTGTTCTTTCAAATAATCAGATCGAAAAGCTTCGGAAGGATTTTGCCTTTAGCTTCTGGGAGAAAAAGGATGAGGATCACACCGTGGTAAGATTTGTTACAAGCTGGTCTACAAAAAGTGAAGAATTGGATGCTCTGGATAGAGTGCTTGATGTACTTTTTAACTGAAGAGAAGGGGCGTTTATTAGTGATTATTACAGCCTGAAAACGTTGAATTAAAAGCGGTTTTTTGATAATATCATTATCGGGGTTTTTTTAGAAACACAAATCTATTTAGTGCTTCTTTAGTTTTTGTTGAAAGAAGAGGGGGAAAATGTTCGGAAGAAAAAAGGAAAT
>JAEEGL011137304.1_pt1 | contig 22079 bp, 14 predicted proteins | sample 9134231 | NCBI WGS metagenome assembly JAEEGL01 (sample SAMN16246548, study PRJNA631951) | gut metagenome | biome: gut microbiome; feature: rumen; material: fiber-attached | host: Bos | place: Iran: Karaj | collected 2018-10 | reverse complement strand
TGAGGGATAAACCGCGCAAATATACACAAATTCTCTTACACGGGTGCAAATAATTTGGGAAAAATATGTTTTGTCAAACAAAAAAGCACTATCTTTGCACCGCATAACAGTAGGAAGGTGAAAGTTGAGAGTTGAGTGGTGAGGGCTTGGAGTTGAGATTTCTCCAAGTGTGGAGCGTCTCGTAGGGCCGAGCGCTTCAAGCGTGAAGCGTCGCAAGCGCCGAGCGGAAAGTTAAAGGAGGAATGAACGACTTTTATCTTATTATTATAATGTGAAATAGTGAAATCGTCTAATCGTTAAATAAAACTATGAAGAAAAGAATCCAATTCAGCCTGGTTTACCGCGATATGTGGCAGAGCTCAGGTAAATTCCAGCCGCGCAAGGATCAGTTGGAACGCATTGCACCCGCAATTATCGACATGGGCGTTTTTGACCGCGTGGAAACCAACGGTGGCGCCTTTGAGCAGGTGAACCTGCTGGCTGGCGAAAACCCCAACGCCGCCGTGCGTGCCTTCTGTCGCCCTTTCAATCAGGTAGGCATCAAGACGCACATGCTGGACCGCGGCCTCAACGCCCTACGCATGTACCCCGTCCCCGACGATGTGCGTGAGTTGCAATACAAGGTCAAGCACGCCCAGGGAGTGGACATTCCACGCATCTTCTGCGGTCTGAACGATGTCCGCAACATCATCCCCAGTGTGAAATGGGCCAAGGCTGCCGGCATGACACCGCAGGCCACACTCTGCATCACCACCTCGCCTGTGCACACGGTAGATTACTACTCTAATATCGCTGATCAGGTGATTGCCGCCGGCGCAGAGGAAATCTGCTTAAAGGATATGGCTGGCATCGGCCAGCCCGCATTACTCGGCGCGCTGACAAAGGCCATCAAGACCAAACACCCCGACATCATCATCCAGTACCACGGTCACAGCGGGCCCGGTCTTTCCATGGCTTCGATTCTGGAAGTCTGCAACAATGGTGCCGACGTTATCGACACCGCCATCGAGCCGCTCAGCTGGGGCAAGGTGCACCCGGATATCATCAGTGTGCAGTCAATGCTGAAGAACGAAGGGTTCGACGTTAAGGAAATAAATATGAACGCGTACATGCGCGCACGAGCCCTCACACAGGAGTTCATCGATGACTGGCTCGGATACTTCATCAATCCCGGCAACAAACTCATGTCATCACTGCTCCTCGGTTGTGGACTCCCCGGAGGTATGATGGGAAGTATGATGGCCGACCTCGCCGGCATCCACGGCGTCATCAACAATACGCTGAAGGCCAAGGGCGAACCCGAACTCTCCACGGATGACATTCTGGTGAAACTCTTCGACGAGGTGGCGTATGTGTGGCCGCGTGTCGGTTATCCACCACTCGTCACCCCGTTCTCGCAGTATGTCAAGAACATTGCTCTGATGAACCTGCTCACCATGGCACAGGGCAAGGGACGTTTTGTGATGATGGATGACTCGATGTGGGGCATGATATTGGGAAAGAGTGGCAAGATTCCCGGCAAGATAGCCCCCGAACTAGTGGAGCTGGCCAAGAAACAGGGCCGCGAGTTCACCGACGCTGACCCGCACACGCTTCTGAAAAACGCCCTGCCCGACTTCATCGAGGAAATGAAGCAGAACGGTTGGGAGCGCGGTCAGGATGACGAGGAGCTCTACGAGCTGGCCATGCACCCCGAGCAGTATCGCAACTACAAGAGCGGTCAGGCCAAGAAGAACTTCCTTGCCGATCTGGAGAAAGCCAAGGTGGCTAAGATGCAAGTTGCTGCCGGACCTAAAATGTCCATCGAGGAGCTTTCTGCCTTCAAGCACGCCAAGGCCGATGCCATCAACGCGCCTGAGAACGGACAGATTCTGTATGAAATCAGTGGCGATGCCGGCGTGACACGCTGCACAGAACCCTCCATCGGCACAACATACAAGGCAGGAGACACCGTCTGCTTCCTCCAGACGTTGTACGGTCAGTTCCTACCCCTCAAGGCCCCCTTTGACGGAAAGCTCGTGGATGTCACAGCCTTCCAAGGAAAGAAAGTCATTAAGGGACAGGCAGTGGCGTGGCTGGAGCGCGAAGCCAAGTAAAGCATGATACACCTTTTACAATCCGCTGAAATGGTGGCCGACACCGCGCGTGCCGTGCCCAAGGTGGAACAGGTGGCACAGGAACTGGCGTCGGGCAGTTTACGCTGGGAACAGGTAGTGGGGCAACTCATCAACTGGTCGTTGGATGCCGGACGCCACATCCTGATAGCTCTGGTGGTGTACCTGATCGGACACTACCTCATCAGATTCCTGAATTACCTGCTGGCACGTTTCATGGAACGCAGAAACGTGGAAATCAGCGTTCAGACGTTTGCCAAGAGTTTCGTTGGCATCACCCTGCAAGTGTTGCTGATTGTGACAGTGGTGAGTGCGCTGGGTGTGAACACCACGAGCTTTGCAGCGCTATTGGCATCGTTTGGCGTGGCCATCGGTATGGCGCTGAGCGGCAACCTACAGAACTTTGCGGGCGGTATCGTCATCCTGTTCCTGAAACCCTACAAGGTGGGTGACTGGATAGAGGCGCAGGGCACGGCCGGCACGGTGCAGTCCATCCAGATCTTCCACACGGTGCTGCTGACAGCCGACGGCAAGCTCATCTATGTACCCAACGGTGCCATGAGCAGCGGCACCATCACCAATTACACGCTGACACCCTCGCGCCGAGCAGAGTGGATCATCGGGGTCGAATACGGCGAAGACGTGGAGCGGGCACGGCAGGTGGTGATGGAAATCCTGCAGGCCGACAGCCGCGTGCTTGCAGACCCCGCCCCCGTGGTGTGGTTAGGCGAACTGAACAGCAGTAGTGTTGACATGACCATCCGCTGCTGGACCAACAACGCCGACTACTGGAACGTGCTCTTCGAGACACGCGAGAGAATCTATAACCGCTTCAATGAGCTGGGTATCGGCTTCCCATTCCCGCAGGTGACAGTACACCAAGGACGTTGACAGAGCACTCAAAATTCTAAGACTACTCGGAGAACTCAGGATACTCCGATCACTCAGAACACTCAGATTACAGATGGAAGCAATGATTGTTGACTTGGCGCTCATCCTGATATGTGCTGGCACGATGACCTTGATATTCAAGCGGCTAAAGCAGCCGCTGGTATTAGGGTATATCGTGGCGGGGTTTCTGGCCTCGCCTAACATGCCGTATATGCCCAGCGTATCGGATCTGGAGAACGTTCATCTGTGGAGCGACATAGGTGTCATTTTCCTGCTCTTCGCCCTCGGGTTGGAGTTCTCGTTCAAGAAGATCATGAAGATGGGGTCGGCACCCATTATTGCCGCCTGTAGCATTATACTTTGCATGATGACGGTTGGCATGTTCACAGGCTTCCTCTTCGGTTGGCGGCAGATGGATTGTGTGTTCCTGGGCGGTATGCTGGCCATGTCTTCAACAACCATCATTTTCAAGGCTTTCGATGATATGGGCTTGCGCCAGCAGCAATTCGCTGGTCTGGTACTGAGCGTGCTGATTATCGAGGACATTCTGGCCATCGTGTTGATGGTAATGCTCTCCACCTTGGCTGTCAGTCAGCAGTTTGAGGGAATGCAGATGGTCACCAGCATCAGCAAGCTGGTGTTCTTCCTGGTGCTGTGGTTTGTAGTGGGGATCTATGTGATTCCGCTGTTGCTGCGGCGGCTCAGGCCATTGATGAGCGACGAGACCATGCTGATTGTCTCGCTGGGACTGTGTTTCGGAATGGTTGTCCTGGCCTCGGCGGTAGGTTTCTCCCCCGCATTCGGCGCTTTCATCATGGGAAGCATTTTGGCCGAAACCACTGATGCGGAACGCATAGAGCACTTGGTGAGTCCCGTCAAGGACCTGTTCGGTGCCATCTTCTTCGTATCGGTGGGTATGATGGTTGACGTGGCGCTGATTGTCGACTACATCATTCCCATCCTGTGTATCATTGCGGCTATCATGATTGGCCAGACGGTGTTCAGTACCGGCGGTTTCCTGCTGGCCGGGCAGTCACTGAGGACATCCATGCAATGCAGTTTCTCCCTGACACAGATTGGTGAGTTCGCGTTCATCCTGGCAACCTTAGGCACTTCCTTGGGTGTGACCAGTGACTTCCTCTACCCCATCGTGGTGGCGGTATCTGTCTTCACCACGTTCACCACACCTTATATGATCCGTTTGGCCGTGCCTGCCTATAACGTCCTGTATAGTCACCTGCCAGCCCGCTGGCGCTCACTGCTGGACCGCTATGCCAACGGCGCACCGAACGTTGTGGAACAGGAGAACCACTGGCGGGCCCATCTGTTGGAGGTCGGTCGCGTGATGCTGATCTACGGCGTGCTGTGTGTGGCCATTGTGACGGTGATGTTCAATTTCGTCTCGCCGTCAATCGGTGCATGGCTGCCAGAGCGTTGGACAAACGCCATCGTTGCCGCGCTGACTATACTCCTGCTGTCACCCTTCCTGCGCTCGCTGATGATCAAGAAGAACCACAGCGAAGCATTTCAGGCACTGTGGAACAACAACAACTTCAACCGTGCACCGCTGATAGCCGTGAACCTCCTGCGCATTTTGCTGGGAACCTCGTGTGTGGGTTATGTCCTGGCACACACCATGCACTGGAGTGGTGCGCTGGGATTGTTCGTGGTGCTGGCTGCCGTCGGCGCTATGATCATGAGCCGAAACCTGAAGCAACAGAGTCGCCGCCTAGAGCAGACCTTCATCGGCAACCTGAACCAGCGTGAGCGTCAAGCCGCCGAACGCTCCGGTCGCCCCAAATACGCGGGCCGCCTTATGGAGCGCGACGTGCACCTGTCACTGTTTCCCATTCCCGTGGGGATTCCATGGGCTGGCAAGACACTGGCACAGTTGAGTTTAGGCCGCAAGTTCGGCGTGCATGTGGTGGCAGTAATGCGTGGTAACCAACGGTTGCACATTCCATCGGGCAACACCTTGATTATGCCAGGAGACCGCTTGCAGGTCATCGGTTCCGACGAGCAGATTGCTGCCTTCGGACGCGCTATCGAGCAGCAGAGTGCCGAGGCCGCCAACATTCCAGTGAGCAATGAGGAGATGCTGCTACGCCGCATCATCATTGAGTTCGGTTCCCGCTTTGTGGGGAAGAATATGCAAGAAAGCGGAATCCGTCAGGATTTCCGCTGCTTGGTTGTAGGATTAGAAGAAGAAGGCACGGCTACGCTGGTATCGCCGAATCCGCAGACACCTTTCCGCGTGGGCAATGTCATCTGGGTCGTGGGTGCCGAAGATAACTTGGCAGCGCTGGAGCGAGCCTGCCATGGGGAAAGCTAAGACTGTCTTTCCTTCTTATACTGCCACTGGGCAAAGAGATAATAGCAAAAACCAACGACGAAACCGCCCAGACACGCCACGGGCAATGCCTTGAACAGCAGAGGCCAGATCTCTATTACATCACGCATGATGGCATAGATAAAAACCAGGATGAAAAGAAAGGCCACCGTGGTACAACCTAGGAGAATGGCACGCTGACGCATAATCTTCTTGCGGCGGCGACGCGAGGAGTGATGGTGATGTTCTGAAGAGGAAGAAGAGCTATGTGAATGATGATGATGATGCTTCTGCTCAGTACTTGATGTAGCTGTTTCGTTTGTTTCCATGTGTCAATTACTCGTTTTGCGACGGCAAAGGTAATACATTCTTAGCAAACAAAGCACAAAAATCCCTAATATTTTTGGTCAGAGAGCAGAAATAGCGTAATTTTGCAGTCAAATTGAATAAAGATGACCCCTCTACTTGACCTACACACACACACTATAGCCTCGGGACACGCCTATTCAACCATTCAGGAAATGGCACAGACGGCTGCCACAAAAGGCCTGAACATCCTTGGAATCACAGAACATGCGCCAACTCTGCCCGGCGCATGCCAGTCCATCTATTTCCGCAACCTGCATGTGGTACCGAGAGAGATGTACGGCGTGCACCTGCTGATGGGTGTGGAACTGAATATCCTTGACACCACAGGCCGCTTGGACCTTGACGAGAAGCACTACCGCTGCTGCGACCTCCGCATCGCAGGCATCCACAGCCTCTGCTGGCAAGGCGGCACTCGCAGCCAGAACACCGATGCCATGCTCGCCGCCATCCACAACCCGTGGACGCACATCATCAGCCACCCGGGCGACGGTACAGCAGAGTTAGACTTCGAACCCATCGTACAGGCAGCGGCAAATACACACACGCTCTTGGAAATCAACTCGTCCAGCATGATACCACTGCGCCACAAGGACACGGCCACGCCCAACAATCTGGAAATCCTGCGGCTGTGCAGACAAAGAGAGGTGCCTATTATCTTAGGGTCAGACGCCCACATCTCTTTCTCTATCGCGGATTACCGCTACGCCCTGCCACTCCTGCAGGAAACTTCCTTCCCCGACGAGCTGGTGATGAACTACTGGCCGGAGCAGTGCATGAAGTATTTGCGCATTGATGACAGTTTCTTCAAATCGCCAGCAAAGACAGCCGAATAGTGTCGAGCGCCCTCGTCCCACAGATGATCGTTGTCTCTGAAGTATTCGGGATGTTCGTGGTAGAGGCCGATGGTATGATAGTCCAGCAACGGCACCTCATTTTGCCGAGCCACCTCCTTCAGCGTAGCATAGAATTCGGGACACACAAGGGTATATCGCGGTGAGATCATCAACACTGTGGTGATATCCTTTTCCCGACACAAGGCTATAAACTGGTTTAAATAATGTAGCTTCAAGGAGTCAATCTCAGACGAGAGGACTTCACGGCCCAACGAATCGGGCAGGAAATCAGGCCGTGGAATAGGCTGATAGCCTTGTTCGTCATCTTTCTGCCAATCAAGGATAAGACCTGCAATGGTTTGCAGTGACCGACCATTGAAACGATAAAGATGGGATAAGCTGAACGCCCTGTAGCGCCCCGAATCACGGAACACGGAATCAGCCTGTGCACAACGTCCAAAGAAAGGAGCAAAGAAGGTAGTGGAGCTGAAGGCATTGTCCTCCTTTACAAAGTCGGCAGAAGACAATTCCAGGCACACCACTTGCGGTGTGTGGTGTGCCAGCAAGTGGCACAAGCAGATATAGTGGGAATAGATATTCTTCGTGGAACTGATACCGGCATTGTAAACTGTAAGCCCCAGCGTGTCGGCAATGATGGCGGGCACGTAGTGATTGTTGCATCGCGAAGTCCCCATCAGAACGACGTCCTCATCGGCCTGATTCACAATATAGTTAATCTTGTAGCTCCATATATCCTTGGAGTATCGATAGGCCTCACGCATGATCATGCCCCCTGTCCTGTCAAGGAGAAATAGCACACAAAGGATTGCTGCGATGCTGCATAACAGTTTTTTCATGACTTGGAACTTCAGTGTTAGAATTGGAAATAGATAAACTGATTGGAATCAAGCACACCAAAGAGGATGATACATGCGATCAAGGCAGCAAGACCTATGTGTTCCACCACCAGACGAACGTTTCGTGTGAAAGAAACGGAACGGCCGAATTCTTCATACAGTTCCTTAGTAATCAATGCCGCCATGCTCAGTGCCACGCCCAAGAACGTACTCAAGTCATGGTAAGGCACACCGGGACGGGTAAAAATCCCGCGCATCAGCGTCAAGACATCTTCAAGGTGATTGGCCCGGAAGAAGATCCATGCAAAACATACCAGCACAAAGGTCACAGCCCAGTGACAGACCTTGCGGAAGCCGGTAAATCGTTGTTTGCTAATTCCCAAGGCTTTCTCCAAACATAGCAGCATACCATGCAGGCTTCCCCAACAAAAGAATGTCCAATTGGCACCGTGCCAAATACCGCTCACCACAAATGTAATCAGCAGATTGAAATAGTTACGCCAACGGCCGACACGGTTACCACCCAGCGGAATGTAAACATAATCCTTAAACCACGTGGAGAGCGAGATATGCCACCGATGCCAGAACTCACCCACCGAGCACGCCAAGTAGGGACGGTGGAAGTTCTCCATCAGTCTGAAGCCCAGCACACGTGCCGCACCAATGGCAATAAGTGAGTAGCCGGCGAAGTCGCCATAAATTTGGAAGGGGAACAGCAACGAAGCCAACAGATAGGAACCGCCATTATGTTTATCCACATGGTTAAAGATGATATCCACGTACATGGCACAACGATCGGCCAATACTAGCTTCATGAAATATCCCCAAACCATCAGCCTCACACCAGCCATCACGGCGTCGTAGTCCAAACGATGTTGCTCCTTGAACTGTGGCAACAGGTGATTGGACCGCTCAATGGGTCCCGCTACCAACTGCGGAAAGAAGGACACGAAGAGTGCGTAGGTCGGGAAATCACGTTCCACTGGAGTCGTGCCCCGATACACGTCAATGGAGTAACCCAGCGCCTGAAAGGTGTAGAAAGAGATACCCACAGGCAGCAACAGACCGAATTCCGGCAAATCCAGTGACAACCCACTGACCTGCAACAGGGTTTCTATATTCGAAGCAATGAAATTGTAGTACTTGAACAGAAACAAGATAGCCAGGTTCAACAACAGGCTACCGACCAGGCAGAGCCGCTTTCCTCGTTCGTCCTTGAAGCGGTCAATACCCAATGCGGCCCCGAAAGTGACCACCGTACTGGTCAACAATAACAGGGCGTATGCTGGTTGCCAGTTCATGTAGAAATAGTAACTGGCCAAGAGCAGCCAAAGGTTTCTCATCCTCAGATGTGATGTCGGAATACAGAAGTACAGCACGCACACCGTAGGGAAAAAAAGCAGAAACTGTATGGAGTTGAACAACATCTTTTATCGGTGCTTATCGGACACAGCGGCATCAAATATCAGTTGTCCTGTGGGGCCTCGATGCAAAGAACGGGGATTCAGCCGGGGAGACTGGAGTGCGGTGAACTGCAATGGCTCGCTCTCGTTTCCGCATCGGTCTATGGCCGTGACGGCAAAGTGCATCCCCGTGAGAGCAGCGTACAAAGCGTTGTATGAGAAACAGGTGTCCGTAAGGAGCGGGGCCACAAGGTTCTGCGGCAGTGACGTGTCCACGGGCCATTCGGTGGAAGCATAGACATTATACCGCACGCCACCAGGGAGATTGTCGGTGGAGGAGCGCCACGTGAGGGTGAGGTCTGTGAGGGCGGGACTGCTGGGCGGAATGCTGTCTATCCACGTACAGGCCGGCGGCAAGGCGGGAAAGGCATAGAACCTGTCTTTGAGCTCATCATAAATGCCTTTTACGTTGTCTGTCAGGAAACGGCTGCGGAAATAGCACTGGCCGGCCAATCCCTGGGCACGCAGGAAATGCAACTGCCGCTGCATGACACCGAGGGGCCAGTTGCGCTCTCGCGGATGCAGCAGATAGACGCCCAGCCCCGGCACAACGTGACGACCTGCAGACTGCTCCTGCCAGTCGGCGGCAAAGGGATAGAAGTGGTCACCGTCAAAATACATCATTGGGAACAGTAGGTCATGGATGCCCTCACGCAGCCAGCGCTGGGCGTCCTGATGCACCGCATCGCGTGCGTTCCAACCGTGCGAGCTGTAACGTGTGAGGTCGGCATGCTTGCCCACGGGCGAACTGCTGATGCGCACCCACGGTTTGCGCGCGTGAACCTCTTTATATAAACGCCTTACGATGCGGGTGATGTTACCCCGCCGCCATGCAGCTTTGGACACGCCTTTGGGTGCATACTTCTTGTAGGTGTCGGCGTCGGGGAACGATGCCGCATTCTCTGGGTAACGGATATAGTCGAAGTGCAGGCCATCCACGTCATAGTTTCCGGCAATCTCCGAACAGAGTTCTGCCAGATAATCCTCTGTGCCGGGCTGTCCTGGGTCAAGGTAATAGGTGTCTCCGTGACGTTTGCAGAGAGTGGAATGCGTCTTCAGGACACTGCGCCTTCCCATCTTGCGTGCCACTTCCACCTTGAAACAGGGGATTGTGACCACCCATGCGTGTAGTTCCATGCCGCGATGGTGTGTCTCCTCAATGGCAAAGCGCAGAGGGTCATAGCCCGGGTCATGGCCAATGGTGCCGGTGAGTGCGCCGTCCCACGGCTCGATGGCCGACGGATAGATAACCGACCCACGAACTCGCGTCTGCAATAATATGGTGTTGAAGTTGGCCGCCTTGAGTTGATCAAGAATCTGACAAAGCTCTTCCTGCTGTTTACGGCGGGTAACCTCAGACGTAGCCCGCGTCATGGGCCAGTCCAAGCCGTTGAGGGTCGTCAGCCACACAGCCCGCACCTCACGCTTGGGCTGGGCTGCTGCTGACAGGACGAGCCCCAGCAACCATGCGAGCAACACAATCCTCCTCATGGCCAAAAGGCATTGATTCAACTACATGGTAAAGGCGTTGAAGCCGCCATCCACTACAGCAACGGTGCCTGTGACAAAGCGCGAAGCATCCGAGATAAGGTAGTGGATAGTGCCACAGAGCTCTTCGGGTTCGCCCATGCGACCAAAGGGTGTCTGACGAATCACATCTTGCCCGCGCTGTGTGAAGCTGCCATCGGGGTTGGTGAGCAGCGAACGGTTCTGCTCAGTAATGAAAAAACCGGGTGCGATGGCGTTGACGCGGATGCCTTCACCGAATTTCTTGGCGCACTCTGTAGCCATATAGGCGGTGAAGTTGCTGATTCCGGCCTTGGCGGCAGCGTAGCCACAGACACGCGTCATGGGACGGAAGGCTGCCATTGACGAGAAGTTGACAATAGCACCCTTGCCCTGTGCCACCATGGGCTTCAAGAAAATCTGCGTGGGAATCACAGAGCCTGTGAGGTTCAGATTCAAGACGGTCTGGAACTGTTCAGGGTCGAGATCAAAGAATGTCTTGTCCGGGGCAATGGTGGCACCGGGCATATTGCCACCGGCGGCGTTCAGCAATGCATCGATGCGGCCGTAGCGGGCCATGATGTCATCACAGTTCTGATGTACCTTCTCGGGATTCATTACATCTGTTTCCAAAAAACAGGCTTCGCCGCCAGCAGCGGTGATTTCGGTGACGATGGCATCACCCACTTCTTTTTTGCGGCCAAGGATAATGACCTTGGCACCCTCTGCGGCCAGGTATTTGGCAATAGCTCGGCCCAGCACGCCTGTGCCGCCAGTAATGACGACGACATGGGATTGGATATCAAATAGGGATTGCATGGGGGAATAGAGTTATAGAGACTAAGGGAGTGACTGGTGTTATAAAAGCGAGGGGATTAATGGGAGGGATGGGCGAGGGCAGCGAGGACACCTTGCATCTGCGCCATGGCAAACATGCGTCCGAGGAAGCTATAGCCGGCGTTGTAGCCACGTGTCTCGTCGCCCAGCATGGTGCGGCCGTGGTCCACACGGAAGGGAAGCGTGCGGCCCTCGGCCTCAAAGATGCGACACAATTCTATCAAGTCGGCACGCCCGCCAAGATGACTGGCTTCCGTGAAGTCGCCGTTGGGGAAGATATGGCAGGAACGAAGGTGAACGAAGTGGGTGCGCGGTGCGAACTCGCGCGCCATGTCCACCACGTCATTATAAGCCCCTGCTGAGAGGCTACCAGCGCAGAACGTCAGGCCATTATGGGGATTAGGCACGGCATGGAGGAACCAACGGATATCCTCTGCGGTGCGAACGATGCGCGGCAAGCCCAGAATCTCGATGGGCGGGTCATCAGGGTGCACGCACATATTAATGCCACACTCATCACAGACAGGCATAATGGCCTCGAGGAAATATTTCATATTGGCGCGCAACTGTGTCTTGTCAATACCGGCATAGAGGTTCAGGAACTGGCGGAATTTCTCCAACGGTGCCTCGTCATCCTCACGGAAGTTGCCACTGACGAAACCCTGTGTCTTGATGACGATGTTCTCCACCAGCTCGTGCTCGCGCTCGGACGTCATCGCCTGCCTGAGTTCATCCACTTCGGCCAAGACATTTCTCCCCTCTCCCACTCCATCGGGAAAGCGAAAAGCGGCCCACTCCTCGCGTGCGCCACACCTATTTAATATATATATATCGAAATAGGCAAACTCCGAGTATGAGAAATAGAGGTTGCTGGAACCATCCTCATTGGGATGCAACAGATCTGTGCGCGCCCAGTCCAAGACAGGCATGAAATTATAGCACACAGTCCTGATGCCTTCGGCAGCCAAATTTTGCAGGCTCTGCTTGTAGATGGCAATCTGCTCCTCGCGGTCTGAACCGCCATACTTGATGGTCTCTGTCACGGGCAAACTCTCGACGACGCTCCACCGCAGGCCGTGCTGTTCGATGAATGTCTTGAGGTCGTGAATCCGCTCGCGCGTCCACACTTGTCCCAGGGGTACATCGTGCAGGGCGGTAACAATACCCTCTACGCCGATTTGCCGTAACATCGGCAATGTAATTTTGTCGGTCTTACCGAACCAACGCCAAGTCTTTTCCATATACTTTTTCAGAATTTGCCGCAAAGGTAAGTCTTTTTTATGAAATGATGTGCCAAACGCATAAAAAAACTTCTACAAATACTTGTCTTATTCAGATTATTCCTAACTTTGCAAGCAGATTGCTCAATAACGAACTTCTATGAAAAAGAATTTCTCCTCTCTCTGGCTCGCAGGGTGCCTTGTGGCGTCCTGTGGCCCCGCTGCCGTAGAGCATACAGCCGACGGCGTCATCATTCAGGTTGCCCAGCAAACCCCGAACCAGGCGCGACAGGTGCGTCTACAGGTGTTGGGAGAACGGCTGATTCACATTTCTGCTACCCCTGAACGGCGTTTCGCCGACAGAGAGAGCCTCATTATCGTGCAAAGAGAAAAAGCGAATAGTAAAAAATGTGCGGATTTCGATACCGAAGAGCGCGAGGACTCCGTGTTTGTGCGCACAGCCAAGCTGACGGCTGCCGTGTCTCGGCAGACAGGGGTTGTGCGCTTCACCGATGCCAGCGGCCGTCTGCTGCTGGCAGAGGCCGAGGAGGGGCGTTCGTTCCATCCCATCGAGGTGGAAGGAACGCGGGCCTATACAATTCAACAGACCTTCCAGTCCGCCAACGACGACGAGGGTCTTTACGGCCTGGGGCAGCACCAGTCCGACGAGTTCAACTATAAGGGCAAGAACGAGGAGTTGTTCCAGTACAATACGAAAGTGAGCGTGCCATTCATCGTCTCCACCGAGGGCTATGGCATACTCTGGGACAGCTATTCTTTCTGCCGTTTCGGCAACCCGCAGCCCTACGTGCAACTGGGCGATGTTTTCTACCTGCGAGACAAGGACGGGCATGAGGGAGCACTCACGGGTACTTACGTGCCAGCCCAGGGCGAGACGCTGGTGCGCCGCGAAGACTCGCTCTACTTCGAATATAACGATCGCGCCGCTCACCTGCAACACACGGTGAATCTGCCCGAGGGCTTCCGCTTTGGTGGCAGCAGCGTGACCTATGAAGGAGAGCTAGAAGCCAAGACCAACGGCCTGCACCACTTTCTGCTCTACTACGCCGGATACGTCAAGGTCTATCTGAACGACATGCTGGTGGTGCCCGAGCGGTGGCGTGCAGCCTGGAATCCTAACAGTTGGAAGTTCCAGACCACGATGCAGGCGGGTCAACGAGCACGTCTGCGCATCGAGTGGCTGCCAGACGGCGACAAGTCCTTCCTGGGTCTGCGTGCCATGGCTCCCGTGCCGGATGAACAGAGCCGGCAAATGACTTGGTGGAGCGAGATGCAGGACCAGCTGGACTATTACTTCGTGGCCGGCGAGACGATGGACGAGGTCATCGGAGGCTACCGGACACTCACAGGCAAGTCACCCGTTATGCCGAAGTGGGCCATGGGATTTTGGCAGAGCCGAGAGCGCTATAAGACGCAAGAAGAACTGCTGGCCACCCTCGCCGAGTTCCGACGCCGGCAATTGCCCATCGACAACATCGTGCTGGACTGGTTCTACTGGCGCGAAGACCAATGGGGCAGTCATGAGTTCGACCCCGAACGCTTCCCCGACCCCAAGGCGATGGTGGACAGCGTGCATGCACAGAATGCCCACCTGATGATTTCTGTGTGGCCCAAATTCTACGCCAACACGGAGCATTTCCGCGAGTTCGACGAGAAAGGCTGGATGTACCGCCAAGCCATCCGCGATAGTATCCGCGACTGGGTGGGACCGGGTTACATAGGTTCCTTCTACGATGCCTACAGCGCAGACGCCCGCCAGCTATTCTGGAACCAAATGCGCGAACACCTCTATCCCCTCGGCATCGATGCTTGGTGGATGGATGCCAGCGAACCCAACATAGCGGACTGCACCGACTTTGCCTACCGACAAGAGCTTTGCGGCCCCACGGCATTAGGCCCTTCAGCACAGTATTTCAATACCTACGCCCTCATGAATGCCCGCGCCATTTATGAAGGTCAGCGCCAGGCCGACCCCGACCGCCGTGTGTTCCTGCTCACCCGATCGGGATTCGCAGGTCTGCAACGTTACTCCACAGCCACCTGGAGCGGTGACATCGGCACACGCTGGGAGGACATGAAGGCACAGATCTCTGCGGGGCTGAACTTCTCGGTCAGCGGCATCCCCTTCTGGACGATGGACATTGGAGGCTTTTCTGTGGAAGGACGCTACTACGCCGCACAGGACGAATTCAAACGCACGGGCCGCGAAAACGACAACCTGCGCGAATGGCGTGAACTGCAAACACGCTGGTATCAATTCGGTGCCTTCTGCCCGCTCTTCCGGGCTCACGGACAATATCCTTGCCGCGAAGTTTGGAACATAGCTCCCGAGAAACATCCCGCCTATGAATCCATCAGCTATTATCTGCGCCTGCGCTACCGCCTCATGCCCTACCTCTACTCGCTGGCCGCCATGGCCTGCCACAACGACTACACCCTGATGCGCCCACTGGTTATGGATTTCACCGCCAACCGTGAGGCACGTAACATAGGCGACCAATTCCTCCTTGGTCCCACGCTGATGGTGGCGCCTGTCTATGAGTACGGTGCCCGCCACCGCAGCGTCTATCTCCCCGAGGAATGTATCTGGTATGATTTCTATACGGGCCGTGTAGTCGAGAACGGCCGACAAGATGTCGCCGCGCCCTACGAGCGTATTCCGCTCTTCGTGCCTGCTGGCAGTATTCTCCCCACAGGGCCGAACGTGCAGTATGCCGCCGAGCAGCCCGATGCCCCACTGACGCTCTATGTCTATACCGGCCGTGATGGTCACTTCACACTTTACGATGACGACGGCACCACTTATGCCTACGAACGGAATGAGTATGCCACGGTCCCCCTAACATGGAACGAGACCAATGCCACCCTCACCATCGGTAATCGCCTAGGGCAGTACCCCGGAATGCTTGAACACCGCACATTCCGCATCGTCTTCATCAGCCCTGACAATCCGCAACCCTTCGATCACGAAGGCCAAACCATCATAGTAGATTACGACGGGAAGTCACAGCTGGTTAAATACAAGCCATCATCGATTTGACGGCAAGCCACCTTTCCTCTCACCCCATTTACCCATAAAACCATCAACCACTAAATACAAAATAATCACTATGAGTAAGAAAAGTCTTAAAAGCATCATTCTTATGAGCATGACACTCATTGCCTGTGGCGCTCCCGACGCCTCAAAACAGCGTGCAATCCCCACCGACCGTGACGTGGAAGCACAAGTGGAACAAACCCTCAGCAAGCTGTCCCTCGACGAGAAGATCGGACAGATGTGTGAACTCACTATCGACGTTATCACCGACCAGAGCCATGCAGACAGTTTCGTGCTGAACGAAGAAGCACTGCGTACCGTGTTCGAGAAATACAAAGTGGGTAGTATTCTGAACGTGCCCAAAGGCGTAGCACAGCGTCCCGAAACGTGGAGCACACTCATCCGCCGCCTCAACCAACTCTCTATGGAGACGTGTGCCGGTGTACCGCAGATCTATGGTGTAGATCAGATTCACGGCGCCAGTTACACATGGGGTGCCACACTATTCCCGCAAGAAGTGGGGCAAGCTGCGTCCTTCAACCGTGCCATTCCCCGCCGCGTCAGCGAGGTGGCAGCCTATGAGAGCCGTGCGTGCCTCATTCCGTGGGTTTATTCACCCGTGATGGATTTGGGACGCCAGCCGCTGTGGAGCCGCCTATGGGAGAGTTACGGTGAGGACGTGTTCCTGAACAGCGAGATGGCCCGTGAGGCCGTCATAGGTTATCAGGGCGAAGATCCCAACCACATCGGACCAAATAACGTGGCTGCGTGTCTGAAACATTACATGGCCTACGGCGTGCCACGGACTGGCAAAGACCGCACGCCCAGCAGCATCACACGCCGCGAGCTGCGCGAGAAATTCTTTCAACCCTTCCGCGCTGCCATCGAGACTGGAGCCCTCTCGTTGATGGTGAATTCCAGCGTGAACGACGGCATGCCCCTCCACTGCGACCATGAGTTGCTGACGACGTGGCTGAAAGAGGAACTGGCGTGGGACGGCATGATTGTCACCGATTGGGCCGACATCAATAATCTTTACTCGCGCGACCACGTGGCAGCCTCGAAGAAGGAAGCCATCACGTTGGCCATCAATGCGGGAATCGATATGTCCATGGTCCCCTACGAGGCCGACTTCTGTGACCTGCTGCGCGAAGCAGTGGAGGAAGGCGCCGTCAGCATGGCGCGCATCGATGATGCCGTGCGCCGTGTGCTGCGACTGAAGGTACGCTTGGGTCTGCTGAACAATGAAACATGGGATTTCACACCTGAGCAGTTGGCACAGCAGTTCCCCAAGTTCGCAAGCACAGACTTTGCCCAAGAGGCTACTGAGATGGCACAAGAGTGCATGGTACTGCTGAAGAATGAGCCGTTGAAAGTGAAGAATGCTCAATTGGGCAATGAGGGCGAACCGCTTCTGCCACTGAAGGAGGGAACGAAGCTGCTGGTCTGCGGCCCCAATGCCGACAACCTGCGTGGAATGAATGGCGGGTGGAGTTACACCTGGCAGGGTGACCGGACTAACGAGCTGGCACCACAGATGGGTGACTACCCTACCTTCGCGACTGCGCTCAGCGATCGTTTCGGGCCCGCCAACGTGCGCTTTGTAGAGGGCGTGCGGTGGTCTAAGGACAACTTTGACAAGGACGAGGCGGTGGATATCGCTGCTGCCGCTGCTGCCGCCCGCGCTGCCGATGTCGTCATCTGTTGCATCGGTGAAAACAGCTACTGCGAGACTCCCGGCAATATCGATGACCTCGCACTCAGCGCCAATCAGCGCCAGTTGGTGAAGGCCGTGGCCGCCACGGGCAAGCCTGTGGTGCTCGTCCTCACAGAGGGCCGGCCGCGCATCATCAATGAGGTGGAACCGTTGGCAACAGCTGTCATCCACACCTTCCTCCCCAGCAACTATGGCGGGGTAGCACTGGCTCAATTACTGGTGGGCGATGCCAACTTCAGTGGACGAATGCCTTACACCTATCCGCGTCATCCAGGAGCACTGGTGACTTATGACTACAAACCGTGTGAAAACATGGGACAAATGGCGGGCAACTACAACTATGATGCAGTGATGGATGTGCAGTGGGCCTTTGGCCACGGTCTAAGCTACACTACCTTCGAATACTCAAACCTGCGCGTGACCACCGCCACCATCACCGCTAGTAACGCCACTGTGCCCGATGCGTCTGCATCGGGTCCTCTCCCCCTCGCCTTCTCCCCTTCTGACACCCTCACCTTCACCGTGGACGTGAAGAACACGGGCAGCCGCGCCGGCAAGGAAGCCGTGCTGCTCTTCGTCAGCGACTTAGTGGCTACGATCACACCCGACAACACCCGCCTGCGCGCTTTTGACAAGGTGGAACTACAGCCAGGTGAACAGAAAACAGTCCAGTTGTCCATAGCAGCCAAAGATCTGGCTTTCGTAGGACAAGACCTACGCTGGCATCTCGAAGCAGGCGACTTCAGTGCATCAGTAGGCGGGCAAAAGGTAGAGTTGCATTGCGCTACGACCAGCATCTTTAAATAAGCCTTCCAACTAATTCCTTTATGACAAGACAACCGCTTCCAATGTTGCTCCTGCTGGCGCTTGCGCCACTGACATCCTACGCGTCCAAGCTGATGGGTATCAGAGCGGTGGACAAGGACATCCTGATGGTGTATTTCCGCGATGGTGAAGTGCACTACCGTGATGATGGAACAGGGCACAGTGCCTTCTTAGGTCACACCTTTGTAGAGGGCGACGATACGATGGTGGTCTTCGGAGAGCGGCTGAGGACTGACAAGGCTCAACAGGCTGGTCTATGGCGCGTACGATCGGCAGACGACCCAAGCTATGGCACGCTCCAACCTCTGCATGTATGGCGCAAGTCCAAACCCATGAACACCGACCACACGCTACACAGCGAGCTGGATCACTGGCTGTTCCTGCAACTGCCTCGCCCCATGCGGCAGGGCTGCACCTACACGATAGATGTACCCGATGCAATTGGGGTCAGCAGCGTCTTTGAATCCGAGACAAGCGTGTGCTTCGACGTGTGGAACACGCCTTCTGAGGCGCTGCATGTGAACCTCATTGGCTACTCACCCGCAGAGGCGCTGCACACCGCCGACCTCTATCTATGGATGGGCGACGGCGGAGCACGTGACTACCACAGTTGGGAGGGACGCAAGGTCTATCTCTACAACGTGGCCACCAAACGCAAGACGGCTGCTGGCACCGTACGCTTCTGGCAGCCCGCCTCAGCTTGCGAGCAAGAGGCGGGCCACAGGAACCTCACGGGCTCCGACGTGTGGAGCATCGATTTCCGCGCAACCCAACCTGGGCGCTACCGTTTAGTGGTGGAAGACGTGGGGTGTAGCATGGATTTTGACATCAACAAAGACATCTATTTTCGACCCTATCAATATAGCCTGCTCGGTTATTACTACATGCGTCTTGGCGAGCCCAAAAACCCGCGACACGTGTGGCCCGTGCCACGCCAGCCGCAATTCATTCCCCAGAGCGACCCGAAAGGACTGACCGTCTATAAGACCGACCTCACGCCGTGGAGCCCCGAATGGCGTGCTCTGCGCATGGACGTGTGGGACGAACCTCATTTCAAGCCCGTGCAGGCCTCTATCTTCTGGCGACATCGTTTACCCGGCAACCCGGTGAACACCATGGTGCGCGGCGGTCACTCCGATGCCATGGACTGGGATCGCCACCTGGCTCATGTCAGCAATATCTATGATATGTTGCTGCCCTACCTGCTCTCGGGCGGACGCCTCGTGGATGACAATCTCGGAATACGCGAGAGCGGCAACGGCCTGCCCGATCTCATCGACGAGGCACGCAACGAGGTCGATTTCTTTCTCAGCATCCGAGACGGAGATGGCTATTCACAGGGCGTAACTAACCCTAGCCAAGATTGGACCGTGATGTTCCAGGCTGGTTGCACAACCATGGCAGCCTGGGCTAACGCCGCCAATTGTGCCATGCTGGCAGAAGCCCTGCGCATCCACGGCTGCGATTCGCTGAGACAGTACTACACAGAGGAGGCCCTGCGCGCTTTCCGATATGCAAGCCGTCAGCCATTGCAAGAGCAGCAGTTGGATGACCGACAGGAAATTGGAAGTACATCGATGCGTGGGCGTGACTTCCGTCAGATGGCAGCGGCCTTTCTCTATAACCTGACTGGAGAACAAGAGTGGGAACAAATTGTGGTCGAGGAGAGTCATAGCAAAGCTGAGACAGAAGCACACCTGCACCTTCCATGGGCCGCGACCGCCTATATCCTTTGTCCACATCAACGTCATTATATCGATCTCTATGAACGCCTCAAGGACTGGATTGTCCAAGGAGCAGAAAAACAACACCTTGGCCCAATGACCTTGCGGCCGTCGCGCCGCGCGGCAACCGATCGCCGGCATCGCACCTCGCAGAACCTGCATTTGGTCATGTTAGCTCACTACCTGGCCGACACCAAGAAGAAAAAGGAACTGGAGAGGGTCATGTATACAGAAGCCTGCTGGGGACTGGGACGTAATCCAGGCAACATCGTTGAAATGACGGGGCTGGGCGAACGACATATAACCGACATCTATTCTTCTGGCCGCAACGACGGTGTCTCTGGCACGCACCCGGGTCAGACACCTTTCAACGGTACGGAAACTTGGTCGGCAGGTAATGGCGGCGATGCCCGAATCCTCCTAAAACAATGCTATCCCGACTGGGACAAAGGCGGGTGGCCGCAGCAGGAATCTTTTTTCAACCAGCGATACCTATGGGTGAACAGCGAGTTTACACCCCGAGAAACCATGCGAGGAAAAATGGCATTGCTGGCTTATCTATACGCCATCAGATAACATTCTGCACTCCTTGCGCAATCCGAAGAACTTCAGATAGAGTGCTCAAGAACCTGACATACATCCTTTTTACAATGAATTACACGCGCTCATTGAGCGCGTGTAATTCATTGTAAAAAAAAGAGGCTGTGTAGCAATTTTGACACAGCCTCTTAAAAAAGAGTAAAAGTTTACGGATGCAAACTTATTCGGCACGGAGGGTGAAGCGCTTGAAGGCAGTGACGGTGAGACCCTTCTCCACACTCTGGAGGTACTGGGCGACAGTCATGTTCTTATCCCAGATATACTCCTGTTCCAGCAGGCAGCTCTCCTTGAAGAACTTCTTCAGGCGACCCTGAGCGATATTCTGAACCATCTGCTCGGGCAGGTTGGCAGCCTTCTCCTCGGCAACCTTAACCTTTATCTCACGAACCATCTGAGCCTGCTCGGGAGTAATCCAGCCCTTGGCCATGTTGCTTTCAATGTGGTCGTCGCTATCGACGTGAGCGGGGTTCACACCAGCCTTGCGGATGGCAGCCTCCACAGCTTTGGCGATCTGCTCTTCCTTAGTCTTCTCTATGGCCACGCGGAGTTCGCTGTCAATGGTAGCCTGTGGCACAGCACTCTGGTCGATGGCAACGGGATTAGCGCTGGCAATCTGCATAGCAACGTTCTTGCCTACGGTAGTGTCTTCAACAGCCTTGTTGAGAGCAACCATGCAACAGAGGGTGTGCTTATTCTGGTGGTCATAGGTGGCGATAGCTTCTCCCTCGATGACACAATATCCATCGAGTTCCATTTTCTCACCGGTAATACCACTACGAGCGACGACGGCGTCCTGAATGGTGCCTTCGCCCATGGGCAGAGCCTTCACCTCGTCAAGGGTCTTGCAGCGAGCAGCCACAGCAGCATCAAGGATGTCCTGCGTGAGCTTCACGAAATCTGCATTATTAGCCACGAAGTCGGTCTCGCACTTGAGGGCGATAATGGCAGCGAAATTGCCATCAACCTTCACGACAACGCAACCCTCGGATGCCTCGCGGTCGCTGCGCTTAGCAGCCACTGCCTGTCCCTTCTTGCGGATGATCTCGATGGCGGCGTCGATATTGCCGTCAGTCTCGGTGAGAGCCTTCTTGCAGTCTGCAAGTCCTGCGCCTGTCATCTCGCGCAGTTTCTGGATATCTTTAATTGATACAGCCATTGTGTTAATTAACGATTTGACAATTTATGATATACTATTTATTCCTCAACGGAAGCTTCTTCCTCGTCCTCGACGCGAGCGCTGTCAGCCTCTTCGGTCTTCTCCTCAGCAGCAGCCTCTGCGTCCACGCGCTCAGCCTTGCGCTCCTCAATGCCTTCTGCGATAGCGTCGCAGCAAGCATCCAGAATAACTTCGATGCTCTTGTTGGCATCGTCATTGGCAGGAATAACGAAGTCCACGTTTTCAGGGTTGGAGTTGGTGTCCACGATACCGAAGACAGGGATGCCCAAACGGTTTGCCTCACGCACAGCAATCTGCTCTTTGAGCACATCGACCACGAAGAGGGCAGCGGGCAGACGGGTGAGGTCGGCCACGGAACCGAGGTTCTTCTCCAGCTTAGCACGCTGACGGCTGATTTGCAGAGCCTCGCGCTTACTGAGATTAGCGTAAGTACCGTCGGCAGTAAGTTTGTCAATATTAGCCATCTTCTTCACAGCCTTGCGGATGGTAGCGAAGTTGGTGAGCATGCCACCGGGCCAGCGCTCGATGACGTAAGGCATGTTGATGGAGGTAGCTTTCT
>JAEEGL011740356.1_pt1 | contig 22080 bp, 15 predicted proteins | sample 9134231 | NCBI WGS metagenome assembly JAEEGL01 (sample SAMN16246548, study PRJNA631951) | gut metagenome | biome: gut microbiome; feature: rumen; material: fiber-attached | host: Bos | place: Iran: Karaj | collected 2018-10 | reverse complement strand
TACGGCATTACCCTGTCCACTGCGGCCCGGGATGGCATCAGTCAGGAACAGACAGCCATAGCCGGCCCGCAGATGAAACTGATTGACCAGGTCCGTTACCACGGGGTTTCCGATTACGGCACATACCGGCTTAAGACAACACTGGTCTATGCGGACAGCGGTGAAACCGATACGGATGACCAGGGCCGGGAACTGGTCCGGGAGACTGCGGTCGAGCTGAAGAAACTGTCCGGCATGCTGGAGGTGGAGATGGTCTTTGACGGAGCGGGTCTGGCCGGACGTGACGTGGTCTTCTTTGAGGAACTGTTCAACGCGGAAGGAGAACGGGTTTCCCGGCACATGGACCTGGATGATACCAATCAGACCATTCATGTAATGGGAATTCATACTGTGCTTAAAGACACGACGCCGGCCGGTACAGCTGACGGGAAGGTAATCCTGACGGATACCGTGACCTACAGCGGGCTTATTCCGGGACGCACCTATACCATGACCGGGACGCTGATGGACAGGGCGGCAGGAGTACCGCTGGCCGGATGCGAACCGGTATCCGTGGAGTTTACCCCGGCAGTCTATAACGGTACGGTTGATGTGATATTCACGCTGGACCGGCAGGTGCTGACAGACCATCCGGTAATTGTCGCGTTTGAAAACTGTTCATTGGACGGCCGGGAACTGGCAGTACACCGGGATCTGGATGACGTACGGCAGACCGTGGAATTCCATGAACCGGCCCTGCGCACAACGGCCTGCGACCCCGCTGACGGGGATCATACACTCTTTCCTGAGAGCACTGCCCGGATTACGGACCAGGTGAAATATGACGGCCTGGAAGCCGGCAAAACGTATGTTCTGAAGGGCACCCTGCATGTCAGGGGAGAAAACGGTGAAGACTCCGGTCCTTTGACCGCAGCTGACGGACAGCCGTATGAAGTCACGGCGGAATTGACGCCGCCGCAGCCTTCCGGGACAGCGGAAGTGGTGTTTGAAATTGACGCATCCGGACTGCTTGGAAAAGAACTGGTTGTGTTTGAGGAACTGATGGCAGACGGGCAGCTGATCGCAGCACACGCGGATATCAGTGATGCTGCCCAGACGGTGAAGGTCACTGTTAACCCGGAGATCCATACCCTGGCCGGCCTCGGCGCGGCCCGTGAAAAGACGGCCGTCCGCGGCGGGACCGTAAGTGTCTTTGATGAAGTCCGGTATACCGATCTGACCCCGGGCAGTACATACCGGCTCAAAGGGGAACTCCATGTCAGAACTGCGGACGGAGACGGCGGTGTGCTTACGCAGGATGGCGCGGCTGTACAGGCAGAAACGGAATTCATACCGGCGGAAAGAACCGGCATTGTTACCCTGGAATTCACAGTGAATACCGATCTGCTGCAGGCGGATACGGAGCTGGTGGCTTTTGAGGAACTCTATGCCGGCAGCGAACTGACCGCATCGCACTGTGATATCAGCGATGCCGCGCAGACCGTTGTCATTACCGTGCCGGGAGTGGTGCCGGGACCCGGCATCAGCACAACGGCTTACGCGGCCGCGGACGGCTATGACAACGTGGGCCCGGACAAGGATACGGTGATCAATGACATCATCCGTTTCAGCGGACTGCAGCCGGGACAGACTTATGAAGTGCGCGGGGTTCTGCATCAGAAACACCCGGATGGCCATGATATGGGTGAACTCCGAATCAACGGCAGTCCGGTAAGCGCATCGCGGACATTTGTTCCGGATAAACCGGATGGGGCAACCGAAGTGTCATTCCGGTTTGATGCGGAAGAACTGAACGGTTATACCGTCGTGGCATTTGAAACGCTGCTGGCGGACGGGCAGGTTGTCTGCACCCATGCGGATATCAACAGTGCGGAGCAGTCGATTCTGATCAGCCGGAGTCCGCGGGATGTCCGCCGGCGGGTGCGCTGGATTCATACCGGAACCGGGCAGGGCATCCTGCTTGCCGGTATAGGCGGCCTGGCTGCCGGGGTCATGCTGGTGATCGTGCTGCGGCAGCGGATGAAACTGTCAGGAAAGAAGGTGAAATCATGAAAAAGACACTGCCGGCCGCGGCGGTGCTGACAATCCTTGCGGGGGTTGTCACGGTTCAGGCCCAGGATCCTCTGACATACGTGGACGAGAACGGTGAAACCGTAACCTACGGGGAAGAACAGGACTGGGTCCGGACGATTCACTATGTGTCCCCTGACTGCCCGAGGCGCAATCACGATCTGGAACAGTACACGCATGGCAGTGAAGTCTGGATCAAACCGGCTGACGGACCGGCCGAGTACCACATCGGCAATAACGGTGAGTGCGGCTGGGATGCGGTGATGACACCGGTGGAAGCCGGCTTCAGTGCCGATATCGAACTGGTTCCCGAAGCTGATCTCTATGCGGATCCGGGGCAGGCGCAGAAAGCGGAGATCACTGTAACCTACGTCAGCCGGCAGCCGGAAAAGGCAGCGGATCCGGAGACCCCGGAGCCGGCGGCGGAGGAAACAGCCCTGCCGGAAATCACTGTTTCGGAAATGCCGGCACCGGCTGAACTGGAAGAACCGGCAAAGAAATCTCATCTTCCGGCTGCGGCGGCCGGGATCCTGATCCTGCCGCTGCTCTGGAAACAGTACCGGAAACATGCGGGAAAGCACCCTGTATGATGTCTTGATTGTGCTGTCTGCCGGGGTTCTGTGTGCCTGTGCCGCTGTCCTGCGGCCGGTGCTGGAAACCCCGGTGAACCCGCAGGAAGCGGAAGCCCGCCGGACCATCCGGAAAGAAGCAGAAGAAGGAACCGACGCTGCTGCCGAACTGTGGCAGCTGCTCCATGCGGAAAACAGTGATTTCATTGCCTGGCTGGACTTCGACTCCGGGCTGATTTCCCTGCCAGTCGTGCAGGGAAAAGACAATGAAGTGTATCTGACCCGCAATTTTGACGGCAGTTCCGGACCGCAGGGCACGGTGTTCCGGGACTGCCATGCCGGGTCAGACAGTCCAAACCAGGTGCTCTACGGCCATACTGTGTACTATGACGACAAGGCCAGGTTCTCCCCGCTGGCAGTACTGGCCACTGATGCCGGCCTGCAGGCAAACAGCCGGCTGCGGCTGCTGCTCGAGACGGAAGAACGTACATATGATGTATGCCTGGCAGTTTATGTGACGCCCCGGGAACTGGAAGATTTCGGCTATGATGATCCGGAATTGTCAGGTGAGCGGAAAAGACGGTGGCTGGCATATGCCGCAGCGCACCGGACAGCCGGCAGCGGGGAAAAGATCAAGGCGGAAGACCGGCTTTTGACCCTGGAAACCTGCCGCCGCTGGGATGAGGATACACATCTGGTCGTGATCTGCCGTGAAAACAGCAGAAAACCCATGACTCAAACAAGAACATAACGGGGTACTCATAAAAGAGAAAAAGGATATTCTGATGATATTTCAGATATCCTTTTTGAATTCTGGGTATTGAATGGTAAAATATTACGGTAAAACTGAAAGGGGTAAGCCTCTTATGAATGCGAAAACGATCATTGAACGCTTTCACCAGGGAGATACCATCAGAGCCTATCAGGTGTTCGGGGCTCACTGTCATGGTGATGACTGCACATTTACCGTATATGCACCTGGCGCGGCTGCCATCAGCGTCATCGGTTCCTTTAACGAGTGGGATAATAATGCGAACCCGCTGACAACAGCGGGGGACGGCATCTGGGAGGCAACAGTTGCCGGGGTCCGGGAGTGGGACAGCTACAAGTTCCACATTACCGATCAGTCCGGCCGCAGCTTCGATAAAGCTGACCCGTACGCTGTCTACAGTGAAACAAGGCCGTCATCCGCTTCAAAAATCGCCGATCTGGACAAGATTTCCTGGTCAGACCAGGAATGGATGAAGCAGCGCAGCCGGAATTTTGACCGGCCGGTAAGTATATACGAGGTCTATGCCGGCGGCTGGCAGAAGGATGACAAGGGCAACTGCACATATGACCAGCTGCGGGAGAAACTGATTCCCTATGTTGTTGAACACGGCTTTACACATATTGAACTGATGCCGCTTAATGAGCATCCGTTTGACGGTTCCTGGGGATACCAGGCCAGCGGTTACTATGCCCTGACCAGCCGGTACGGCAATCCGGATGAGTTTGCGGCCTTTGTCAATGCCTGTCATGAAGCCGGCATCGGCGTGATCATGGACGTTGTGCCCGTGCATTTCGTCAAGGATGATTTCGGCCTGCGGGAGTTTGACGGCACGGCCCTCTATGAATACCCGCACAAAAACGATGCAGAATCGGAGTGGGGCACACTGAATTTCGATCTGGGCCGGGATGAAGTCCGTTCGTTCCTGATGAGCGCCGTTGCTTTCTGGCTGGAGACCTATCATATTGACGGGATCCGGATCGATGCGGTCTCCAATCTGATTTACTGGGGCGGCAACCGCGACCGGGGTGTAAACGGCGGTTCGCTGGAATTCGTCAAGCGTCTGAATTACCATATTCATGTGGCTTATCCGGAGGTCATGATGATTGCCGAGGACAGCTCGGACTTTCCGCATGTCACATCTGACGTTGATATCGGCCTCGGCTTTGACTACAAGTGGGATCTGGGCTGGATGAACGATACACTGAAGTATTATGAAACCGATCCGATCTACAGATACTACGACCACAATAAGCTGACGTTCTCGATGATGTACTTCTACAGCGAGCGGTTTATCCTGCCGTTCAGCCATGATGAAAATGTCCACGGCAAGAAGACAGTCATCGACCGGATGTGGGGAACCTATGAGCAGAAATTCGCCCAGGTGCGGAATCTGTATGCCTATATGTTTGCGCATCCCGGCAAGAAGCTGAATTTCATGGGCAACGAGATTGCCACGTTCCGGGAATTCGATGAGGCCAAGGAACTTGACTGGTTCCTGCTCAAGTATCCGATTCATGATGCTTTCCTGCGGTATTTTACCGATCTGAACCAGATCTACCTGCATCACCCTTGCCTGTCGAAGTATGACTATGCCGGGGAGCGCGGCTTCCGCTGGATCGATGCCGACAATTCCGAACAGTCCATCTATTCCTTCATCCGGGAGGATGAGAAGGAACTCCTGGTCTGCATTATGAATCTGACCGGGGCTTCCTACGAAGACTTTGTGCTGAAAGCACCGGCAGCCGGAAAGTATGTGGAAATCCTGAATTCCGAAAAGGATATCTACGGCGGCTGCAACATGTGCAACTTTAAACCGGTGAAGACAAAGGAAGTCAAAATTCCGCTGCCGCCTGAGCCGGAAAAACCGGCGGAAGAAACCGTCAAGGCAAAGACGGGAACAAAGAAGAAGCCGGCAAAGAAAGAAAAATACAGAATTGAACATCAGCTGACGGTACGGCTTGCGCCGTTTGGGGCCGTCTGGCTGGTGATGGAAAAATAAGGGGGTTTATCTGCATGTTTCAAAGCAAAAAGCAATTCATCAATGAATACAAGGACAAGGTGGCGCAGACATTCGGCACCACATTGGAAAGAACACATCCGGCTGACCGGTATCTGGTGCTCAGCGACATGGTGCGTGACTTTGCCAGCATCAACTGGCGGGATGCCAACGCCCAGGCCCGCAGCCAGAAGGTCAAGACGGTTTACTACTTTTCAATGGAATTCCTGCTCGGCCGCAGCCTTAAGAATAATCTGAAGAACCTCGGTATCTTCGATATGGTCAGGGAGGGCTTTGAAGAACTGGGCCTTTCCCTGGATGAAGTGCTGGAAATCGAGTCGGACGCAGGCCTTGGCAACGGCGGCCTGGGGCGTCTGGCAGCGTGCTTCATGGATTCGGCGGCGACGCTGAATTATCAGGTTCACGGGGACTGCCTGCGGTATCAGTACGGCATGTTCCGGCAGAAAATCAACGCGGCCGGGGAGCAGGTGGAAGTGCCCGACATGTGGCTGCGCATCGGCAATCCGTGGGAAATCCGCAAGGTCAAGAACTCTGTGGAAGTCCGCTTCTGGGGCCATGTCAATGTCACCGGCGACATGAACGGGGATCTGCATTTTGACCATGTTGACGCGACGCTTGTCCGGGCGGTGCCGTATGATATGCCGATGATCGGCGCAAACACAAAGATGACCAACACGCTGCGGCTGTGGGCGGCAGAACCGGCAGATGAAGTGCCGGCCGGCATGGACTACCGTGATTACCTTTCCAAGGTGAATGAAATCTGCCGGAACGTCTATCCGGATGATTCGACGGAAGATGGCCGCTTTCTGCGCCTGAAGCAGCAGTATTTCCTGGTGGCTGCCGGTATCCAGACAATTATCAGGGAACATCTGGAAAACAATCCGTCACTGGACAACCTGGCAGACAAGGTGACCATCCAGCTGAATGACACCCATCCGGTGCTGGCTATTCCCGAACTCATGCGGGTTCTGATGGATGAGCACGGATACAGGTGGCACGACGCCTTTGAGATTACCCGCCATGTCATGGCCTATACAAACCACACCATCATGGTTGAAGCGCTGGAAGCCTGGCCGGTTTCCTACGTGCAGAGACTTCTGCCGCGTATTTATATGATTATCGAGGAACTCGACCGGCAGGCAGTCACTTATATCCAGGGCCGTTTCCCGGGCGATTACGGACTTGTGCAGCGGACCCGGATCATTGACAACGGCGCCATTCAGATGGCCCGCATTGCCATCCATGACGGTTTCAGTGTCAATGGTGTCGCCGCGATCCATACTGAGATTCTGAAAAACGACCTGTTTAAGGATTTCTACTATCTGTATCCGTGGAAGTTCTCCAATAAGACCAATGGCATTACCCCGCGCAGATGGTGTCTGTATGCCAATCCGGAACTGGAGGCGCTGCTGGACAAGACCATAGGGAAGGATTACCGGAACAACTTTGACCGGATTGCCGACCTCGAGGCCCATGTTGACGACAGCGGGCTGCAGCAGGCCTTCCTGGCCGTGAAGCACCGGCGCAAGGAAATCATGGCGGACTATATCCGCAAGGAAACCGGCATTGAAGTCAATCCGTATTCCATCTTCGATACCCAGGCCAAGCGCCTGCATGCCTACAAGCGGCAGCTGCTCAATATCCTGCACGTGATCTATCTGTATCAGCGCATGAAGGAAGATCCGAACTTCCGCATCTATCCGCGGACGTTCCTGTTTGCGGCCAAGGCGGCCCCGGCCTACGTATTCGCCAAGAAAGTCATCAAACTCATCAACAACGTTGCCCGGGTGGTCAACAACGATCCGGAAGTCAACAATGTAATGAAGGTTGTGTTCCTGCCGGATTACCGTGTCAGCATGTCGGAAGTGCTGGTTACGGCAACCGATGTCAGTGAGCAGATTTCCATGGCCGGCAAGGAAGCCAGCGGCACCGGCAATATGAAGTTCATGATGAACGGGGCGATCACCCTCGGCACCCTGGACGGTGCCAATGTGGAGATTGACCAGCTGGTCGGCCGGGACAACGATGTCATCTTCGGCAAGACCGTTGAGGAGATTCCGCAGTTCCGTGATAATTACCGGGCCTGGGATCTGTGCGTCAGCGACAGACGGCTGATGCGGGCTGTCAACAGCCTGGTGGACGGCTCCTGGAGCGGGAACGTTGATGATTTCCGCATGATTTATGATGAACTGCTCGGCCGGAATGATGAATATCTGGTGCTGGCGGATTTCGATGCCTATGTCAGGGCCCAGGAAGAAATCGACCGGCGTTACCGCGATCAGAGTGCCTGGGCAAGAAGCTGCCTGATCAATATCGCCAGATCGGCATACTTTTCCAGCGACCGCACGATTGACCAGTATGCCAAGGATATCTGGCACATTGAGCCGGTGCGGTTCTAGGAGGACGAATGGAACAGGTCAGAGCCTGGCTGGATGACCGCCGGACCGTTCATGTGACCATATCGAGGCAGTTCTATGACGGCAGCTGCGACCGCTTTTATATCGAAACGGGCCGCAGCACCGTTCCCTGCGTCATTGAAGAGCGGCTGGAACTGCTTGACAGTGTTTCCTATACGCTCTGGACAGAAAAAGAACTGCTGCCGTCGGAAGAGATCATCCTCTGGGAAGAGCACGGCTGCAGTGTGCCGGTCCGGACCCGGTTCATTACGCGGACGGCCTGGTTTGAAGAAACATATTCATACAATGGTCCCCTGGGTGCGGAATACGACCGCCAGGCGACCATTTTCCGCGTGTGGGCGCCGGCCGCCCTGGAAGTACAGCTGATCATCCTGCAGGACGGGGAGCGGAAACAGTATCCGCTGGAACGCGCTGACCGCGGGGTGCATGAACTGCGGCTGCCGGGTGACTGGAAGAACACGCTTTACAAGTACTTTATCCGCCATAACGGCACCTGCACGGAGACGATTGACCCGTATGGCCTCAGCAGCAATGCCAACGGCCGCTGGAGCGCGGTCATTGACCTGCATGATGTCGTCCTGTCACCCAGCCGGAAAGCTTTGCCGGAGCTGGCCTCACCCTGTGATGCGGTGGTCTATGAATGCAACATCCGAGACCTGACCAGCCGGGAGACATCCGGTACGGAGGTACATGGGAAGTTCATCTCGATGATGGCGGAAGGCACCTCATGGCAGGGCTGGTCCACCGGGCTGTCCTATCTGCAGGAACTCGGCATCACGCATGTGCAGCTTCAGCCGGTGCTGGATTTCGTCACCGTCGATGAACGGCATCCTTCCCGGGGCTACAACTGGGGCTACGATCCGCTGCAGTTCTTCGCCCTGGAAGGTTCATATTCCACCGCACCGGACAACCCTGTGCAGCGGATGAAGGAATTCGCAGTGCTGGTGCGGACCCTGCATGACCATGGGATCCGGGTGGTTGCGGATGTGGTGTTCAACCACGTATACGACCTGGAGTGCAGTGCCCTGGAACAGTGCGTGCCGTACTACTTTTTCCGTTATGCCGGGGATACGCTGTCCAACGGCTCATTCTGCGGCAACGACCTGGATTCGGGCCGGTTCATGGTCAGGAAACTGATCGTGGACGCGGTCTGTTCCATGATGGATATTTATGATGTGGACGGCTTCCGCTTCGATCTGATGGGCATTCTGGATGTCGGGACGATGAACCGGGTGGAACTGGAAGTGCATGCCCGCAAGAAGGATGCCTTGATCTACGGGGAAGGCTGGGATATGCCGACCGCCCTGTCCCGGGAAGAAAAGGCGATAATTGCCAACGAAAGCATGATGCCGGGGATCGGGACGTTCAACGACCTGTTCCGGGATGTGATCAAGGGCGGCACGACCGATGACCGGCTGGGCGAAGCCGGCTTCCTCAGCGGCAATCCGGCGGATTATGCCGGGTTCCAGAGTGCCATGGCCGGCATGGCCAATCCGGCGCTCAGCCTGAGCCGCTATCTGTCACCGGCCCAGAGTGTCAACGGTCCGGAAACCCATGACAATGCCACGCTGTTTGACAAACTGGCCATTGTCTGCGCACATGAAAACGAAATGGTCCGGGCTGCCCGGCAGAAGCAGATTCTCTGCGCGGCCCTGTTTGCCCAGGGAATCCCGTTCCTGCATGCCGGGGTGGAATTCTGCGGCACCAAGAACGGCATGACAAACTCTTACCGGGCCGGGGACGCCGTCAACGGGATGGACTGGGCCCGCCGCGGCCAGTACAGTGATGTCGTTGATTATGTCAAAGCGGCGATTTCCCTGCGGAAGGACTTGCCGGAACTGCGGCTGTATAAACCGGAGGAAGCCAGCGGGATCTGGGCGGATGTGCAGAACGGCCTCAACATCACCGGCATCCGCGGGATCAGGATTATTTTCAATCCGAAAACAGAAACCGAAGAATATCATTTTTCCGGCCGGGGCACCGTATTGTTTGATGAACACGGCCGCTGTGAAAGACCTGTGCAGGACTGGCTGGTGGCTGCGCCGGTCAGCGTCATTGTCATGAGGGTTGAATAATAATGATGAAAAAAGGAAGAAAAACCGTACTTGTGTCCGGGCTGGTTCTCTGCAGCCTGCTTTCTTCCTGTGCCCGGGAAAAGGATCCCGGACCGGTGCCGGAAACAGTTTCCCCGGAACCGTCCGAAACGCCGGAGCTCCGCCGCTTCAGTACCGAGGAAGCCCGGATTGAAACCGGCATGCTGGCAGAGCTGATCCAGGCCAGGGACTGGCAGGCCCTGCAGGAACATGCCCGGGTGTCCCTGGACGGCCTGAAGATACAGCTGCAGGACATGTCCCTGGCGGATGTCCCGGTAACCCTGCATGCGCTCCATGACGAGGAACGGATGGCCGGTTACGCTGATTTCGGCAGCCGGGTCCGGGTGGTGTTTCACTACGACAGTGAATTCTTCATTACGGCTTTCATGACCGAACCCGTACCGCCGGCCCCGGTTCCCGGCCGGGACGCGGAATGGACGGAGCAGCTGGTCATGATCGGCAATGAACCCCAGCTGTACGGGCTGCTTACGGTGCCGGCTGACAGAACCAATGCCCCGGTGGCGGTGCTGCTGCCGGAAAACCTGGACGCAGACATTGATTCTTCCGGTCAGGATTCCCGCTTCCGGCGGGAACTGGCCCATGAGCTGGCCGCCCGCGGGGTGGCAGTGCTGCGCTGGGAGATGCGCCGGCATGCGGATCCGGCGGTGCTGATGAACGATCCGGGCATGTCCCTGGACCGGGCTGTGCTCAATGACCTGGCGGCAGCCGTGCACGGGATGGAAAAACTGCCGGTGGACCCGACTGACATCACGCTGATCGGCATCGGCGAGAGTGCCGTGCTGGCCGCGGCGGCTGTATACAACCATTTTGAAATCACCGGCGGCCTGGTGCTGATGGCCCTGCCGCAGGAAACAGGTGTGGCCTACTTTGCGAAGCAGTCCGGCCTGCCGGAAGAAGATCTGGAAGAACTGAAACAGAAGCTGGCAGATGATGAACTGCCGGATCTGTGGAACGGCTGGCCCGCTTCGGCCTGGAAACAGTGGGATGAACAGGACCAGAACCGCTATATGAAATACATCAAGGCCCCGGTCCTGCTGCTGCATGGCGAACTGTCCGGCGGGAAAGAAGCCTGGGCTTACTGGCAGAAAGAGCTGAAGAACCGCTCCCGGACCATCCTGCAGGCCTATGAAGAGCTGGATGACCATCTGCGGGATGAAGACGGGATGCTGGATGAGGATGCCCTGGATGACCTTGCTTACTGGATCCGTATCGGCACTCTGCCGGAAAGGAAAAAGCCATGAAACAGAATGAATGGACCCCGTGGCTGAAGAACGAATTCGCGCAGCCTTACTTCCGGAACCTCGCCGCTTTTGTGCATGAAGAATATGAAAAGGGCACTGTCTATCCGCCGAAAGTGCAGGTATTCAGTGCTTTTGAAAATGTGGATTATCCGGATATCCGGGTGGTGATTCTGGGCCAGGACCCGTATCATCAGCCGTATCAGGCCCACGGCATGTGCTTCTCGGTGAATCCGGGTGTGCCGGTGCCGCCGAGCCTGCGCAATATTTTTCAGGAACTGCACGATGACATCGGCTTCCGCATTCCTGACAACGGTTACCTGATGCCGTGGGCGGGGCAGGGGGTGTTCCTGCTCAACACGGTCATGACCGTCCGGCAGTCCCAGCCGCTTTCGCATGCGAACCGGGGCTGGGAAACCTTTACCGACCACGCGATCAGCCATATCAGCGACATGGATAAGCCGGTTGTCTTTCTGCTCTGGGGCCGCAATGCCAGACAGAAACAGGGGCTGATCAATACCGCGAAGCACCTGGTGCTGACGGCGGCGCATCCGTCCCCGCTGTCAGCCTACAACGGGTTCTTCGGCTGCCGGCATTTCTCAAAGGCAAACCAGTTCCTGACGGAACACGGCCGCGGGGCAGTTGACTGGCAGCTGCCGGATCAGGATGTTTACCGACGCCGCTGAGGCCCTGAAATGGGTCATGGACCGCCGCAGCAGAAATCATACCGTGGCTTATTTTGCGGAAGCCATGGCCGCTGCCGGCAGTCCCCAGGAAGCTTTTGAAACCGTGCATGTGACCGGCACAAACGGCAAGGGGAGCACCTGTTATTATCTGAATCATATTCTGCAGGCAGCCGGCCGGAAGACCGGACTGTTTACTTCGCCGCACCTGGTGACCCACTATGACCGGATGCGGATCAATGATGACTGCATTACCCCGGAAGTGTTCATGGACCTGCTGAACCGGCATCTGGATCTGATTGAGCAGTATGACCTGGGCATGTTTGAAATCGACGTACTGCTGGCCTGTGCCTGGTTCCGGCAGGAACAGGTGGATACCGCGGTCATCGAGGCGGGGCTCGGCGGCCGGGGCAGCCCGACCAATGTCCTGCCGCACCCGGCTCTGGAAATCATCACCACAGTGGGCTATGACCATATGGAACGGCTGGGCAATACCCTGGAGGCGATCGCCGAAGAAAAGTCCGGCATCATCATGCCGGGTTCAGCGATTCTGACCGGTAATCTGGCGGCCGGGCCGCTGGCAGTGGTGGCGGCCAGCGCGGCGGCTGTCAATGCGCGTCATGTGCTGTACGAGCCGTATACGGATCTGGGCCCGGGCCGGTTTGCCTGGCGGGGGACAGAATATACCCTTGCGACCATGGCGGAATATCAGAAAACCAACGCTTCCCTGGCCCTGCAGGCGGCCGCTCTTCTGGGTGTTGACCCGCAGTGTGAAGCCGTTCGTGAAGCGGTCCGGACCACCATGTGGGCGGGGCGGTTTGAAACCGTCTCCCGCCATCCGGAGGTCATTCTGGACGGGGCCCACAATACCGAGGGAATCGCGGCGCTGTGCGCCTCGCTGAAGGTTCTGCCGCGGCCGCTGGTCATTGTGTTCAGCGCCCTGAAAGACAAACAGGGACTGGCCATGGCTGACCAGCTGCGCGGGTATGCGGATGAATTCATTGTGACCGAGTTTACCATGTACCGGGCCGATACGGCAGAGCATCTGGCGGCCCATGGCGGTACTGTTGTCACCGACTGGCATGAAGCCATCCGGACAGCCGTCCGCACAGCCGGTCAGGACGGCAGTGTGCTGATCTGCGGCTCCCTGTATTTCATCAGTGACGTACGCGTCTGGCTGGAACAGAATCCCGGGCTTTTTGCGGCAAAACAGTAAAATACAGGATGCGAATAACCCGCTGGGGCATTATAATGATCCTAAAGGATCATTTTTTACTAGGGGGTGCCCAAAATGAGCAATAATATGGTCGCTATGATTCTCGCCGGCGGGCGGGGAACCAGGCTGCTGGACTTGACTGCGAAAGTCGCAAAGCCGGCAGTCCGTTTTGGCGGAAAGTACAGAATTATCGACTTTCCGCTCAGCAATTGTGCCAATTCAGACATTTCCACAGTCGGCGTGCTGACCCAGTATGAGTCGGTGCTGCTGAATTCCTATGTTTCCAGAGATCACTATTGGGGTCTGAACACCAATGACGGCGGTGTTTTCGTCCTGCCGCCGCGGGAAAAAGCTTCCTCAGACTTTAATGTCTACAAGGGAACAGCAGATGCCATCACCCAGAACATCGACTTCCTCGACAATCTGAATCCGGAATATGTTCTGGTCCTGTCCGGAGACCATATCTACAAGATGGACTACGGCAAGATGCTGGATTATCACAAGGAACACAACGCCGATATCACAATCGCGGTTCTGGAAGTCACACTGAAGGAAGCCAGCCGGTTCGGCATCATGAACACGGATGAAAACAACCGGGTTTATGAGTTCGAGGAAAAACCGGCCAAGCCGAAGAGCCGCCTGGCCAGCATGGGTATTTACATTTTCACGTACAAGACACTGCGCAAGTACCTGATGGCTGACGCGAAGCTCAAGGATTCCAGCCATGACTTCGGCAAGGATATCATCCCGGCATATCTGAATGACAAGAAGTGCCTGATGGCATATCCGTTCAGGGGTTACTGGAAGGATGTCGGAACCGTCGATTCCCTTTGGGAAGCCAACATGGAACTGCTGCGGGAAGATTCACCGCTGGATCTGAGTGATCAGAACTGGAAGATCTATACGGAAAACACGAACTCCCTGCCGCAGTATATCGGCGAGGAAGCCACGGTGTGCAACTGCTTCATCCCGCAGGGCAGCGTGGTGCTCGGCAATCTCCGCAACAGCGTGATCGGAACCCGTGTCAGAATTGAAGAGAATGCGGTTCTGGATAACTGTGTGGTGATGGCCGGGGCAGTGATCGGGGCCGGGGCAAAGGTGACCCGCTGCCTGATTGCGGAGAATGTCCATGTCAAGCCGGGCGTCGTCCTCGGTGACAAGAACAGTGAGCATATCACTTTGATTACCGATAAGAATGCGGGAGGTGAAAAATAATGAAAGCACTGGGAATTGTTAATTTTGAAGACAGCACTGCCTCGATTGACGGGCTGGGAGATTTCCGTCCGGTACCGGCAGTATCCTTCATGGGAAGATACCGGATCATTGATTTCATTCTGAGCAATTTCACCAACAGCGGGATTGATCATGTCCAGGTATTCTGCAAGGAAAAACCGCGGAACCTGATTGAACACCTCGGTTCCGGTTCCTACTACAACATCAACTCCAAGCGCGGCAGCCTGCGGATCCTCTACGGGGAGAAGCCGTTCTCATCACCGGTCTACAACAATGACGTGGCCAACTTCCTGCTGAACATGCAGTACATTGAAGCGGACCCGAATCCGTATGTGATCCTGGCCCCGAGTTATTTTGTGTATTCCCTGGACTTCAATGATGTCCTGGATGAGCATATCAGCAGCGGCGCTGACGTTACCGTCCTGTATACCGCTACCCGGGATGCCAAGTCCAAGTTCCTCGGCTGCGATGTCCTGACGGTGGACAAGGACAAGCGGATTACCGCGTTCGGCAAGAACCACGGCAATTTCAAGACCCGCAACATTTCCATGGAAGCGTATGTCATGACCAAGAAGATGTTAATCTCCCTGTGCAACAAGGCGGCGGATGCGTCTTCCCTGTACTGGTTCAAGGACATCATGGCGGATCTCTGCGGGACGATGAACTTCCGCGGCTACAACGTGCATACACCGGTCATCTGCCTGAACTCGCTGGCGGAATACTACCAGGCCAGCATGCGTCTGCGGGACTACAATGCGGCCGGTGAACTGTTCCGCCCGGAATGGCCGGTTTATACCCAGACCAACGACTCCTGCCCGACCCGGATTGCCGAAACCGCAGCCGTGCGGGAGAGCGCGATTGCCGACGGCTGTGTCATCAAGGGCACAGTGGACGGCTGCGTCCTTGGCCGTAATGTAATCATCGAGGAAGGCGCGGTTGTCCGCGACAGTGTCATCCTGGCGGATGCCGTCATCGGTGAGGATACCCATCTGGATCATGCCATCGTTGACAAATATGCGACAGTAGAGCGGGTGCGCCGGCTGGAAGGCACGGACGCGCAGCCGATCTATGTCCGCAGAAGGGACAGGATCTGAGGCCTGTATGAGCAGGAAGATTCTATTTGCGGCCGGGGAAGGCCTTCCGTATATCAAAACCGGCGGTCTGGCAGATGTCATCGGCAGTCTGCCGAAAGTACTGGCTGAGCACGGCAATGATGTACGTATTGTCCTGCCGCTTTATCAGGGAATTATCGACCGTCACTACGGCGAACTGGAACGTCTCGGAAGGATCCGGGTACAGTCCGGCTGGCTGATTAATCAGCCGGCTACCATCTATCAGGCCGTGACGGACGGGGTGACTTACTACTTCATCGAGCATCAGGGTTATTTTGAGCGCGGGGCGCTGTACGGATATGTGGATGACGGCGAGCGGTTTGCCTTCTACCAGCGGGCCCTGCTCGACATGCTGGGTTTCCTGGACTGGTGGCCGGACATCATCCACAGCAACGACTGGCAGAGCGGCATGGTACCGCTGCTGTGCCATGTGTGCTTCGGCGGCGATGAGCGTTACCAGCGCATCAAGCACGTCTTTACGATTCACAATCTGGCTTTCCAGGGCAATTTCGGGGTGGAGATGCTGCCGAGCTGCCTGGGCCTTGACTACTATTACTTTGACAACGGCTCAACCCGTTTTGACAACGGCATCAGTTTCCTGAAGACCGCGCTGGTCTATGCCGACAAGATCTCGACCGTATCGCCGACCTACTCCTCGGAAATCCTGACCAGCCAGTACGGCGAGCGGATGGACGAGATCCTGCGGTACAGACGGGAAGATCTCTGGGGCATTACCAACGGCATTGATACCGTCGAGTGGGATCCGCAGACGGACCGCCGGCTGGCTAAGAACTACGGGCCGAAAACCTGGAAGACCGGCAAGGCGGCAAATAAGGCGGCCCTGCAGAAGGAACTCGGGCTGGAGATCCTGCCGGATACCTGCCTGATCGGCATGGTATCCCGGCTGACGGAACAGAAGGGTGTCTATCTGATTTCCCAGAAGCTCCGGGAGATCATGAGCGCCAATGTCCAGCTGGTGATCCTGGGTACCGGTGAGGAGGCTGCCGAAAGCGCCTTCCGCTGGATGGAAAATGAATACAAGGGCAGGGCTGTCTATTACCAGGGGTACAACGAGGATCTGGCGCACCGCATCTATGCCGGTTCCGACCTGTTCCTGATGCCGTCACTGTATGAACCGTGCGGGATCAGCCAGATGGTTTCGATGCGTTACGGGACCCTGCCGCTGGTCCGCGAAACAGGCGGCTTGCGGGATACGGTCAGACCGTTCAACCAGTATACAGGCGACGGCAACGGCTTCAGTTTTTATACCGCCAATGCGGACGACATGGTTTATACTATTAACTATGCGCTGAAGCAGTATTATGATAATCCGGAAGGCTGGGACGCACTGGTCAGCAGTGCCTTCGCAACGGATGTTTCATGGGAAAAGAGCGCATTGCTCTATGAGCAGCTGTACGATCAGATGCTCGGGCGATAAAAGGTATACAGGAGGCGATTTTTATGGCTAAACGTACAATCAGGGAACTTGATGTTCAGGGCAAGAAGGTTATTGTCCGTGTGGACTTCAATGTTCCCCACAAAGGCACAGCAGTAACGGACGACAACCGGATCCGGGCTGCGCTGCCGACCATCAACTATCTGACTGAACATGGCGCAAAGGTTATCCTGCTGAGCCACCTCGGAAAGATCAAGACAGACGAAGACAAACTGAAGAATGACCTGGCGATCGCTGTGGAGCCGCTCAAGGCCCTGCAGGCTGCACCGGTTTACTTCTCCGCTGCTACCCGCGGGGAAGAACTGGAGAAGGCCGTGGCCGCACTGAAGGACGGCGAAATCCTGCTGGTTCAGAACACCCGCTATGAACCGGGCGAAACAAAGAATGATCCGGATCTGGCAAAATACTGGGCAGGTCTCGGCGACCTGTTCGTCGAAGATGCTTTCGGTTCCGTGCACCGCGCACATGCGAGCACTGTCGGTATTCCGGAGCTTCTGCCGAATGCCTGCGGTTTCCTGATTGAAAAGGAACTGAAGTACCTGGGCCAGGCCCTGGATGATCCGAAGCGGCCGTTTGTGGCAGTGCTCGGCGGTGCCAAGGTTTCCGATAAGATCGGTGTCATTGAAAACCTGCTGAAGATCGCGGACAAGATCATTGTCGGCGGCGGCATGGCATATACATTCTACAAGGCACAGGGTTACGGCATCGGCACATCCCTGCTGGAAGAAGACAAGGTTGAAATCGCGAAGGAATTCCTGGCCAAGGCTGAAGGCAAGCTGATCCTGCCGGTTGATACCGTTGTCGCAAATGCGTTTGATGATCCGACGGAAGTGAAGACCGTCCCGTGCAATGAAATCCCGGACGGCTTCATGGGTCTGGATATCGGCCCGAAGTCCGTTGAACTGTTTGAAAAGGAACTCGCCGGGGCAAAGACAGTATTCTGGAACGGCCCGATGGGTGTCTTTGAAAAAGAACAGTTTGCGGTCGGCACCATCGGTGTCTGCAAGGCCATTGCCGGTCTGGAAGACTGCACATCCATCATCGGCGGCGGTGACTCCGCATCGGCTGCGAAGAACCTCGGTTACGCGGATAAGTTCACCCACATCTCCACAGGCGGAGGCGCATCTCTGGAATATATGGAAGGGAAACAGCTGCCTGGCATTGCTGTTCTGAGTGAGAAGTAAGATGAGCAGAAAACCAATTATCGTCGGCAACTGGAAGATGAACAAGCTGCAGAAGGATGCCGTTGAATTCATGCAGGGTGTGGAAGCGCACCTGACCGGTGACGAAGCGGCCGACTTCGGCATTGCCGCGCCGTTCACCTGCCTGAATGCCTGTGTGGCCAACGCCAAGCACCTGATCGTTGCGGCCGAAAACTGCAATGCCAAGGACAGCGGTGCCTACACCGGTGAAGTCAGTGTCCCGATGCTGGAAGAAATCGGCATTACCTACTGCATCATCGGCCACTCTGAAAGAAGAACATATTACGCTGAGACAAACGAAGCGTGCGCTGCCAAGGCAAAGCGCCTGTTTGCGTCCAACATCGTCCCGATTCTGTGCATCGGTGAAACAGAAGCACAGTATGATGCCGGGGAAACAGCGGCCGTCCTGAAGGAAGAACTGAAGGGTTCCCTGGAAGGCCTGAGCGCGGATGAAGTTTCCCGCATGGTCATTGCCTACGAACCGATCTGGGCGATCGGCACCGGCAAGTCGGCTGACCAGACCATTGCGCAGGACTGCTGTGCCCTGGTCAGAAAGACAGTTGAAGAACTGTATGATGCGGATACAGCTGCCAAGGTCCGTATCCAGTATGGCGGCAGTGTTAAACCGACCAACATCAAAGAATACATGGCATGCGCCGATATTGACGGTGCGCTGATCGGCGGAGCCTCCCTGAAGGTTGATTCCTTCCTGGAGATCATCGATGCCGTTCGCTGAGTAACAGGAGGAGAAAGAAAATGCCTTATATTGTAAGTGTGTACGCCCGGGAAGTACTTGATTCCCGCGGCAATCCGACCGTAGAGTGCGAAGTCGCAACTGAATCCGGTGCCTGGGGCCGGGCCATTGTCCCGTCCGGCGCATCCACCGGTGAAAGAGAAGCGCTGGAACTGCGTGACGGCGACAAGAAGCGCTATGGCGGCAAGGGAACCCTGAAGGCTGTCAAGAATGTCAATGAAAAGATCGCCCCGAAGCTGATCGGCATGGACGTTACCGAACAGACAGCCATCGATAAGATCATGATCGATCTGGATGGTACACCGTTCAAGTCCAAGCTGGGCGCCAACGCTACCCTGGCTGTTTCCCTGGCCTGTGCCAGAGCCGCAGCTGACTACTACGGCCAGCCGCTGTACAAGTACCTCGGCGGCATCAATGCCAAGGTTCTGCCGGCCCCGATGATGAACGTTCTCAACGGCGGCAAGCACGCTGACTCCACTGTTGACCTGCAGGAATACATGATCATGCCGGTCGGCGCGGAGAACTTCCGTGAAGCCATGCGGATGGGTGCGGAAACATTCCATGCCCTGAAGAAGATCCTGAAGGCAGCCGGTTATGAGACCAATGTCGGTGACGAAGGCGGTTACGCCCCGTCCTGCACAAAGGGCAACGAAGAACCGCTCGAACTGATTGTCGAAGCCATCAAGGCAGCCGGCTACAAGCCGGGTGAAGACATCTGCATCTGCCTCGATGCCGCAGCCAGCGAACTGTACAACGCCAAGACAAAGAAGTACGAACTGACCCGTTCCGGCATGGGTGTCAAGACCACCAAGCAGATGATCGACATGTACGAAGACTGGTGCAGCAAGTATCCGATCATCTCCATCGAAGATGGTCTGGGTGAAAATGACTGGGATGGCTGGAAGAAGCTGACTGACCGCCTGGGTTCCAGAATCCAGCTGGTCGGTGATGACCTGTTCGTTACCAACACCGAATTCCTGAAAAAGGGTATCGAACTCGGCATTGCCAACTCGATCCTGATCAAGGTCAACCAGATCGGTACGCTGTCCGAAACAATGGACGCCATCGAAATGGCCAAGCAGGCCGGCTATACAGCCGTTGTCTCCCACCGTTCCGGTGAAAGCGAAGACACAACCATCGCTGACCTGGTTGTCGGTGTCAACGCCGGCCAGATCAAGACAGGTTCTGCCAGCCGGACAGACCGGATTGCCAAGTACAACCAGCTGATGAGAATCGAGGAAGAACTCGATACAGTCGCTGAATACCGCGGTAAGGCGGGCTTCTACAACGTCAAGCTCTGAGCTGAAAGATCAAGGTCATCTGCGGATGACCTTTTTCTTTCGGCGTGGTACACTTACTTGAGAATACAGGAGGTAAACCATGAACAGTATTCAGCTGAAAGACAGACTCTGGTGGGTCGGAATTGAAGATTTCGATCTGAAAGTGTTTGATATTATCATGACGACGGAATATGGCACCAGCTACAACTCCTACGTATTGAAGGGCAGTGAAAAAACCGCACTGTTTGAAACGGAAAAGAGCAGGTTCTTTGATGAGTACCTGGGAAGGATCGAAGAAGTTACACCGCTGGCCGATGTTGATTACATCATCATGAACCACACGGAACCGGACCATGCGGACGGCATCGGCCTGCTGCTGGAAAAGAATCCGGAGATCACCGTAGTCGGTACGGCAGTGGCCGTCAACAATCTGAAACAGATCATCAACCGCACGGACTTCAAGGCCAAAACGGTAAAGGACAAGGATACCCTGTCACTTGGTGACATCACCCTGGAATTCCATTTACTGCCGAACCTGCACTGGCCGGACACCATGTGGACATACGCGAAGGAGATCAAGACCCTGTTCCCGTGTGATTCGTTCGGGGCGCATTTTGCCACGGAGGATGTGCTGCGCTCGAAGGTGACGGATGAAGAAGGTTACTGGAAAGCCGCAAAGTATTACTTTGACTGCATTATGGGGCCGTTCGCCAGACCGTTTGTCAGAAACGGACTGGTCCGGCTGGGAGAACTTGATGTCGATATGATCTGCACCGGTCACGGGCCTGTGCTGGACAGCCACATCGATGAGATTGTGGAGAAGACAAAGGAATGGTCCGCACCCCGGCCGTTTGCCAGACCGACCGTCGTGATCCCGTATGTCACGGCCTACGGCTATACCGAAATGATCGCAAAGGCCATTGCGGAAGGCCTTGTGGAGAGCGCAGACGGCAATATGGATGTCCTGCTGCACAACATGCAGGATGATGACCCGGAAACCGTTATTGATGAAATCAACCGGGCCGACGGTGTTCTCTTCGGCAGTCCGACGATTGTCGGGGAAGCCCTGCCGCCGATCTTCAACCTGACGACCGGTCTGCACGCCGCCCTGGTCAAGGGCAAGCATGCGGCGGCTTTCGGCAGCTTCGGCTGGAGCGGCGAAGCGGTTCCGCATCTGACCGAGCGTCTGAAGCAGCTCAACATGAAGGTGCATGACGGCCTGCGCATCCGCTTCAAGCCGTCCGAAGCCGATCTGCGGGAAGCCAAGGCTTACGGCGAATACTTCGGGCATCTTGTCCGCGGAACAGTCAAAGCCGACGCCGAATAAGTGCCGGTTAAGCCGGAAGTGAAAGCTTCCGGCTTTTCTCTGTTCTGTACGGGAATTGACGCAGAACGGAAGAACGTTGTATATCAGAAGAAAAGAAGGAAGATAAAGACAATGAAAATATGGGCTCACCGGGGCTGCAGCTACAGATACCCGGAAAACACGCTGTCCGCATTCAGGGAAGCACTGAACTATGAGATTACCGGCATCGAACTCGATATCCAGCTCAGCCGTGACGGCCATATCGTGGTCATGCATGACGAGACAGTGGACCGCACAACCGATCACAGCGGCTGGCTGAAGGACTATACCCTGGCCGAACTGAAGGCAATGCATATCCGCGGGGATGACAATGAACATGTGCCGACGATCCGCGAAGTGCTGGAACTGATCCGCGATGACTGCGTCAGCCGCGGGATCCTGCTCAATATCGAGCTGAAAAACAGCGAAGTACGCTATGAGGGCATGGAGCAGATGATCCTGGACCTGGTCAGGGAGTATGGGATGGAACCGTATATCATCTCCTCGGCAGTCAATCCGGAGTCCGTGGCCATGCTGAAGAAGATGCGGCCGGACCTCCATGTCGGGGCCCTGGCAGAGTATGCCAGCCGCTGCCTGGAAAT
>JAEEGL016884388.1_pt1 | contig 22081 bp, 23 predicted proteins | sample 9134231 | NCBI WGS metagenome assembly JAEEGL01 (sample SAMN16246548, study PRJNA631951) | gut metagenome | biome: gut microbiome; feature: rumen; material: fiber-attached | host: Bos | place: Iran: Karaj | collected 2018-10 | reverse complement strand
TATGATGCTATAAATATTAATATTAGAAATGTTACACTAGCAGTAAATCCAATTACATATTCAAGTGCCAACAATTGTTTATCCTTCTCTTCTTTTATTTTTGCCATCTCAAGTAAATTTTCTTCTAGTTTCTTTTGATTATCTTTCATATCTACTATCTCTCCACTAAATAGATCATTGATAGAAATATTTAATATTTTACAAAGTTCAGGCATTGTTCCTGCATCTGGTAAACAGTTCCCATTTTCCCATTTAGATATAGCTCTATCAGTTACATTAAATTTTTCTGCTAAATCACTTTGTGTTAGTTTATGTTCTTTTCTTTTTTCTTGAATAAATTTCCCTATTTTAATTTGATCCATATAGTTTCTCCTTTCATAACTTAAATATACTCTAAATCATTAACTATTAACACGAACCAGAAGTTGAGTTTTAATTTATACCTATATTTTACCATAAAAAAAGACCTAAAATGGTCTTTTAAAAATATGTCTCAGGTGTCTAAAAGGTATCTAATTCATGTTTTTTCACTTTTTTTAATAGTGTCGATGCCAGCAATCCCTTTATTTACCTTACTTTCCGCAACACTGCTTATACTTGCGTCCAGAGCCACATGGCCTAATGATTGTGCCTTTATGGCTTCACTTTTCGGCTAAATTCCGTGCTATTTTGCTTTTGGCTTTCTTATTTTTCCCTTGGTTTCCCTCGGCATTATCAGCAAACTGTATCTAAAACTGTATCTAAAAATCTAATTATTATAGTATTCAACATCCTCATTTATTATCTTAGTAGATACTTCCACCAATTTTACTATACTCTTTTTTGCCCATTTTTTCTTCTTAATATTTTTTTCATAAATTGATATTTGATCTGTTCTCCATTTATCTAAAAAACCATCACAATATTGAATTATTTCAAAGAAAGATTTTGTAACATTAATCACCCTTCCATAAAAACTCCAAATTCTGTTTCCATATTTAAGCGGACTATATACTTCTATATAAACAATTTTATTAATTGCTCTGTCAATTTCGATTATATTCCCTTTTATAAAATATGTCATACTAATATTCTCAATTTGTTTTTTCATAGTATTACCTTACTTTCCAATTTCCCAGTCAAGATTATCTCCCTTTGATAAATTATCCTCACCTTTTAATAATTGTAAATTTGTGTAATGGCACAATCTAATTACTTCTTCTTCGGTTTTTGCAGTTGCTAATGGAATTATATGATCTATGTGAACTTTTTCTATTCCATCCCAATCAGTGCCGTATGTCTCCTTAAATGTTTTTAATAAGTATATATAAAAATCATCCCACTCAATACCAACAATTTCATATGTATGACTTTTTTTAGTATAACCTCTTCGTCTAAAACTGTCACCTATTAGATTTCTTACCTGATCTTTCATTTTAAAAATGATATCTTCTCTATATTTGCGACGCCTTTGCGCTAATTCTTTTTTATGTGTATTTCGGTATTCCTTATTATATTTATGCCTTTCTTCTTTATTATTATGAAAATAATCTAATGCTTTTTCTATCTCCTTATCTCGGTTTTCTTGATAGTGTTTTTGTTTCCTTTCACGTATTTTGTTTTTATTTTCTATATAGTAAATCTTTCTTTTTTCACTATTTTCTTCTTTATGCTTTAAGTTATATGCTTTTCTTTCTTCAACATGATTATTTCTATATTGCTTCTGATATAACAACCTTTCCTCTTTGTGTTGTTCTGCATATTTTTTACTACGTTTGATAACACACTCTTTACACTCAGCTCTATATCTTTGTTCTTTTTTCCTATAGTAAAATTCAGATAAAGGTTTATCTTTATTACATAAGGTACATATTTTCACTTGACTATCCATACTGCCACCTCTTTTTTATTATAACACAAAAATTGCTTTATTTACCGTATCTAAACTGTTTCTAAATCGACTTTTTGTTAAAATATTGAAGATTTTAGGCAAATTAAAAACCCTCGCAAAGCCTTATTTTACGAGGGTTTGAAGACTACTTACCACAACATTGTTTGTATTTCTTACCACTGCCACATGGACAAGGATCATTTCTACCTACTTTTTTTGCTGCTTTTTTTGGAGTAGCTTTTACTGTTTCCTTTCCATCATTAGTTCTAATATTTTTTATTTCTTCTCTTTCAATATTTTGTCTAATTTCAGCATTTAATAAGTATGTAGATATTTCAGCACTTATAGTTGCTAACATATTATCAAACATTTGGAAACCTTCTAAAGCATATACTTGAAGTGGATTGCTTTGAGCATAACCTCTAAGGCCAACACCTTCTTTTAAAGCTTCCATTTCATCTAATTGATTCATCCAGTTTTTATCAATTACTCTTAATGATATAGATTTTTCAAAATCATCTTGTATTTCTTCAGGTACACCATCTAATTTCTTATTATAATCATCTACTACTATATCATATATAAAATCAATTACTTCTTCATTTGATTTATCTTTAAAATCATTCTTAGTTAATTTTCTTCTCTTTAATAAATGTGCATTGAATTGCTCCATTATATTATCAATATCATTGTCAGTTAAAAATCCTTCTGGTTCTAAATGAGAATTAACTTGATTAGCAACAAAGTTTTTAAATTCTTCTAAAACTCTATCTCTTATACTATCTTTATCTAATATTTCATTTCTTCTTTCATAAATTATTTCTCTTTGTTTAGAAATAACATTATCATAATCAAGTAATGCTTTACGTCTATCAAAGTTGAATCCTTCAACTTTCTTTTGTGCTGATTCAATACTATTAGAAATCATTTTATTAGATATTGCTTGATCCTCTTGAATACCTAAATTTTGCATAATTCCTTTCATTCTATCAGAACCGAATTTAATCATTAAATCATCTTCCATAGAAACAAAGAATCTTGTAGTACCTGGGTCCCCTTGTCTACCAGAACGACCTCTTAACTGATTATCAATTCTTCTTGAATCATGTCTTTCGGTACCAAGTACAAATAAACCACCAAGTTCTCTAACACCAGGCCCTAACTTAATATCAGTACCACGACCAGCCATGTTAGTTGCTATTGTAACAGCACCTTTTTCACCAGCATGTGCAATGATTTGAGCTTCTCTTTCATGATTCTTAGCATTTAATAATTCATGTTTAATACCAGCCTTATTTAATAATTGTGAAACTATTTCACTGGTTTCTACACTAGCTACACCAACAAGTACTGGTCTTCCACTTGAATGTATTTCTTTAACTGTTCTAACTAATGCTTTATATTTACCATTTAAAGATGAATAAATTAAATCAACTTGATCATCTCTTATTACTGGTTTATTAGTTGGAATACATACAACAAAAGTATTATATATATTTCTAAATTCTTCTTCTTCTGTTTTAGCAGTACCAGTCATACCAGAAAGTTTATTATACATTCTAAATAAGTTTTGGAATGTAATAGTAGCTAAAGTTTTAGTTTCTTCATTAATAGTTACATTTTCTTTAGCTTCAATAGCTTGATGTAATCCTTCACTAAATTGACGACCATGCATTAAACGACCAGTAAATGTATCAACAATAACTACTTTGTCATTTTCAACTACATAATCTACATCTTTTTTAAATCCATAATTAGCTACTAATGCTTTATCTAAATTATGCACCATTACACTATTTTTAATATCATATAAGTTATCTAAATTAAGCATTTTTTCAGCATGCTTAACTCCCTCTTCAGTAAGAGTAACTCTTTTAGTTTTTTCATCAACTACATAATCATCTATTTTCATAGATTTAGCAATTCTATCAGCTTCTTTATAAATATTAGCACTCTTAGCAGCACCACCAGAAATAATTAATGGTGTACGAGCTTCATCAATTAAAATTGAGTCAACCTCATCAATAATAGCAAAATTAAGTCCTCTTTGAGTTCTATTTTCACGTCTTACAACCATATTATCTCTTAAGTAGTCAAATCCTACTTCATTATTAGTTGTATAAGTAATATCAGCATTATAAGCTTCTTGTTTTTCTTTAGGACTCTTTTCTCTCATATTAATGCCAACAGTTACACCTAATAAATCATATATTGGTCCCATCCATTCAGCATTACGAGTAGACAAATATTCATTAGTTGTAATTACATGAACTCCAAGTCCGCTTAAAGCATTCAAATAAGCTGGTAAAACAGTAGTCAAAGTTTTACCTTCACCAGTTTTCATTTCAGCAATATTTCCTCTATGTATTGCTACTCCACCTATTAATTGAACTCTAAATGGTTTTTCACCTATTGCTCTGAAACAAGCTTCTCTTGCTAACGCAAATGCTTCAACTAAAATATCATCAAGACTTTCTCCATCTTGAACTCTTTTTTTAAATTCTTCTGTTTTAGCTTTAATTTCTACATCTTTTAATTTTTGCATGTCTTCATCTAAAGCTTCAATTTCATCAACAATTTTATCTATTCTTTTTAATTCTTTAGTTTCATAATCAAATAATCTTTTAAATAATTTCATGTCGATTTCCTCCGTAGTAATATTATACCATATTTTCCCATAAAAAAAGAGTATTTCTACTCTTTAATTAGCTTCTATAATACCGTAATCTCCATCCTTACGTTTATATACAACACTTATTTTATTATTTTCAACATTTTTAAATACAAAGAATGAATGCCCAAGCAATTCCATTTGTGTAATTGCTTCTTCTTCATCTATTGGTTTTAAGAAAACTTCTTTTCTTCTAACAATAGTTTCTTCTTCTTCAAAATATTCTTCTATTTCAGGAACATATGTATCCTTAACACTTCTTTTATCAGTTAATTTATCTTTATATTTCTTTAATTGTCTTTCAAGTTTATCAACAACTAAATCAATAGCGGCATATAAATCTTCATTAGTTTCTTCAGCTCTAACATTATATTTACCACTCCAAATAGTAACCTCTACTTTTTGATCTTTTCCCCTTGCTGAGATTATTGCTTTAGCCTCAACATCATCATCAAAGTATTTTTCAACCTTTGATAATTTAGATTTAATGTAATCATTGATTGCCTCTGTTACATCAATCTTATTTCCTCGAATATTATATTTCATAATAGTTCTCCTCCTAATACAAGCATAGCATATATTCAATAATTATTCTATAAAATAACTATAATTCAACATATTATTGACAATAAAAAAATACACAAACTTCGTGTATTTAAACTACATTTAATGCTACTTGTTTTACATTTATTGCTTGACATCCCTTGGCTGTCTCAATCAATGTAAAGTCTACTATTTCACCCTCTTTTAAGGATTTATAGCCCTCTTGGTCAATCGCAGAATAATGAACAAATACGTCTTCATTAGTAAGTGCTTCATATTCAATGAATCCATACCCCTTATCATTATTAAACCACTTTACTCGACCTCTACTCATTACACACCACCTTCCTTAATTCAATCGTACGTCTTTTTTATTAAACGCACAATAAAAAGAATACATTATAATTCGACATTAAATTTAAAAATGTCATAAAATATAAACTTTTTGTCATTAAATAAAAAACAAATATTTCATGCAATAAAAATGGTATTTAATGACAAAAATAATAATTAATAAATCTTTTTATTTATCATGAAACTGTGATTTATATGAAAGATATATTATTAAATTCAATTATTAATAATATAAAAAAATATTACAACTATAATGATGTAAAACTAAAAGAAATTAGATATGGTTTAGAATCACTCTATTTATCAGTAATAAAAGCAATAATTATAATAATTTTATCTATTTTTATACACACATTTAATATTTTATGTATGTTTTTTATAACATACGGCCTATTAAGATTAATATGCTTTGGTTTACATACAAAAAAATCAATACAGTGCTGGGTACTTTCAATAACAACATTTCTCCTAATTCCATATTTAATAAAAACAATAACAATAAGTGATCAAAGCTTGATATTTTCATCAATCATACTATTAATACTAATTGGTATATACTCACCTGCTGATACAGAAAAAAGACCACTTATACATAAAAGAAAAAGAATAATATATAAAATACTATCAATAATTATTACTTCAATTTATTTGCTAATAATTTGTTTAACAACAAATATACTTATCAAAAACTTATTATTCTTTTCTATATTACTAGAAACAATATTAATACTTCCTACTAGTTATAGAATACTTGGACTTAAATATGACAATTACAAATCATATAAAAGAAAGGAGGATTAAAATGAAATTATTTGCTAAAGGTTTAGCAGTACTAGGTGCTTTTGTTGCTGCTACATCAACTCTTGGATGCTGGATTTTCTTCTTTGATGAACCAGAAATGCCAGAATCATTACTATAATAAAATGAGCTTAAAGCTCATTTTTCTTTTACAACAATTTTAGTAATAAAAATATTACCATCAACACTTTGATTAACTTCAATAATAGAACTTTCTTCAGATATCTTTTTCATAATATAAAGGCCAAGACCTCTTTTCTTACCCTTAGTCGAATAATCTTTATTATTTATCTTTTCTAAATCAACATATCCAGAAAAAGAATTAGACACCTCTATAACAATTGATTTATCTTTATAAACATCAATTAATAAAAATTTATCCTTACTCTTCTTAGATGCTTCAATAGCATTATCAAGAACAATACCAATAATTTTATATAAAGATGCATACTCACTACGATTTAATTTTTTTATTTTACTAGTTATACCATTAGACACATTAATATTAATATTTAACTCTTCAAGACCATATAATTTATAATAAAAAATACCTTTTAATCCAGATGGTAATTTATATATATTCTTAATTTTAATACCTTTATTAGAAAACTTATCAATTAGTTCATCTATTAGATCATCATATTCTTTAGACTTCTTATCCTTAATACTTTTTAACATCAATAAATCATTAAGTAGTTCATGCCTACTCATTCTATTATCATCAACTATTTTTTCATACTTACTCATAAAATCTAATAAGATTTCAGTTTTCCTAATTTCTTTTTTAACTTTAATATAATTAACAATAATTGTTATTAAAAATACAATTAAAATCATTAATAATACTATATTTCCAAAATATATTCTTTTAGAAAAAGAAATAAAATATTTAAAATCAATTATAATAATAGATACTAAAAATATACATAATATGACACTAAGAAATTTATAATTCTTTAATTTATCAAATATATTATTAATAATACTTCTAAACTTATTAATTAAAACAACTAAATTCATAAGAATTAAATTTATCATAGAAAATAATGCTTTAATTAATGAATTACTATCAAAAGACTCTAAATCAATAATATTAGTACACATAATAAAAACAGATAACAATATTTCAATAACTATACCTATAATAAAACACATCAAAGAATAATAAAATGCTTTAAAATATTTATCATTATTAATCAAAGAAGCGGCTATAAGTAGAATAATAAAACTAAATATAGTTCTACTTATACCATCATTATTATATGTATTTAGCATTACTAAAATTACAGATATTATAGTTATAAAAGAATTCTTAATATTAAAAATAAATTTTCTATTACTAAGTTTACAATAACAAATTAATTCTAATAAAACAGTCATAGTTGCTGCTAGAATATCAATGATTAAACTAGATGAACTCATATTCTTCTATCTCTTTTCTATGACTTTTAGTTACTAAATAACCTTCAGTTCCATCTTTAAAATATACTTTTAAATCATTCCAATCTATTTTATTAACATTCTTTAAATTAATAATGATACCCTTAGCAGATAGTACAAAATATGAAGGGAAATTCTTTCTTATTTCATTAATAGATATATTTTGATAATAATTATCACGTTCAGTTACTATCTTAACTTTTCTTCCTTCTCTTTGAATATAATTAATAGTACTAAGTTTAATATTATAGTTAATACTTTTATATGTATATCTATATGATTTTTCCTTAATTAACATTTTAAAACAAATATTAATATTTTCTTCTAAACTCTTATCAATATCATCACATTTACCAATAAAATCTAATACTTGAAGTCTTTGTTTATATACCTCAAAATATAAAGAAGTATGAACAGTTATAATTATAATTGGACTAATCCAATTATTATACTTATTTCTAATTAATCTTGCTATTTCAATACCATCACCATTTGGTAATTCTAAATCCAATATATAAATAGTATCATTAGTATCTTTTTTTATATAATCTTCTAAATCTTTATTAAAATCAGGAAATTCAATTATTTTAAAATCAACCTTATTCTTCATCATAAATGATAAAACAAGGTCAGAAATCTTCTTTCTAAATGATTTATTATCATCCACAATAACATAATTAACCATAAAAAAACACCCTCAAAGATAATTTTACTAAATAATACTTACTAGATACAAGTATTTTTTACATAAAAAAACTACATATTGTAGTTAGTTTAATTCATTAACATTCATAGTATAAACACTTTCGGGATTAATATATTCATTTTTATATATAATTTCAAAATGTAAAGATTCTAAATTACTAATAATAGATTTATTAGAAGATGCAATTATTTCACCTTGAGAAACCTTATATCCAACATTAACTAAAATGTTATCAACATTACAATACTTAGTTATTAAATTATCATTATGTTTAATAGTTAATATCTTTCCATATACCTCATTATCCTCTATACCAATAACCTCACCATCTAAAACAGACACAACATCAAACTCATCATCACCAACATAATCAACACCATTATTTTGAATATAAGAGCCCTTATAATATATTAAAGATGATTCTTGATCTTTAAATCCAGCTTTATAATCATAAAAAGAAGTTCCTACTTTAACACTATCAGATATATACGGTTTTATTATTTGATTACTTTCACTCTTAATAACAGGAAGTATATCACTTGTAAATACATCCTCAACCGAAAAACTATAATTAGGTTTTTCAACTAAGAAACTCTTAACCCCACTTATAACAAGTAATACACACATTATCATTACACCAATAATACCAATATAAAAAGTTGGTAATAAATACTTACTTAACTTATCCATTTATTCACTCTCCTAATAATAGAGTGAACATTTTTTTAATATTTATACACTTATTTCTACACCAGTATAATAATACTTTAATATTTCATCATACTTATAACCTTTTTTAGCCATACTATTAGCCCCATATTGGCTCATTCCAACGCCATGCCCATATCCCTTAGTATTTATAATAACCTTGCCATTATCGACCTTAATTTCAACATCAGTACTCCTTAAAGATAATAATTTTCTAAAAGTAGTTCCCTTAAAAGATTTATTATTAATAATTATTTTATTTATTCTTCCAGTAGAACTCCTATCTACTTTAATGGAAGATACCTTATTAGATGAAATACCAAGTTTCTTCAAAAAAACATTCTCATCAATCTTTATAGTTTTCTCCTTATATAAATAATCCTTATCCCAAGAAGAATCAACACTCTTCAAATAATCAAGTTTTTGAGAAAAAACATTTTCACAATTCTCAGTATATCCATTAGATATAGAAAAATAAAAAGATATAATTACTTTATCTTTATATGTAAGATATTCATTACTAGTTTCATTAACTGCCTTTAATATCTTATTATAATTTTTTTCATAATTATCTTTCCAATTCTTCTTCATTTGATTCTTACTTATATAACATTGATCCTTAGTTGTAGTAGATAACTTATAATTTTTATTTGTACTAATTTTATATAATGCAAAAGTCCTAGCGGCAACAGCCATAGCCTTCAATGCCTCAATATCAAAAGAAGCAGGCATTTCACATGCAACAACACCAACTACATACTCTTCTAAAGGCATATCAACAACTTCATCTTTATACTTAATACTTACCTTTTTAACTTCTTCTACTTTTTCTACTTTCTTTTCTTCTTCAATAACTTTATCTTCATGTTTATAACTATTTATTAATAAAACAAACAAAATAAAAAATACTATGATTTTTTTCATAGTATATTTTATTCATATTAACTATTTAATATTCTATCTTTTTCTTTTTCATATTCTTCTTTAGAAATAGCTTTATCTTTATATAATTGATTTAACTTTTCTAAATCTTGATATTTAGATGAATTAGATGTTCCACCTTTAAACATATTTGGATTTTCCATATTTAAATAATATATCAAAGATAATACACCAGATACAGTACATAAGAATAAGAATACAATACTCCAAACTAGTAATGGTTCTTTATTTCTTAGTAAATCAGCATCACTCATTTCAGAAAATTCCTTCATCTTAAGTCCACCAATAATTAATGGAACACCTGCTATTGCACCAACAATTGTTATACAACAAATAATTCCAACTACTAATGCAAGAATACCAGATATTTTTAATAACGTTTTATCCATAATAACCTCCTACAAATTTAATATTTTTTCAACTCTTCTTTTATGTCTTTCCTCAGTTGATGGAAGAGTATTAATAAAATTATATAATATTTCATCTAAATTTTCAGTATATTCAGCAAGAGTCATAACATTTGCCATATTATGTTCCCTACATAATGCTGCTTCCCTTGGAGTATTAACCTTAGCAGCCAATATTCCCTTAACTTTATTTGCTGCAATACTCATTCCAATTCCAGTTCCACAGATTAATATACCTAAATCTACTTCATGATTATTAATACCATTACATAAACTAACAGCATAATCAACATAATCAATATTATCTTTCTCATCACAACCATAGTTCTTATATTCAATATTGTTCTTATTTAAATATTCAATAATTCTATGTTTAAGTTCTATACCATGATGATCATTAGCAATACCTATTCTCATTTTACCTTCTTAACCCTCCTAGTTTTTTTATTTTCTTCTTTTAATAATTCTTTATCTCTACTTAAAATAACTCTTGTTTTAGCAATCTTATCATGAAGAGCTAAACCATCTTCTCTATAAACAGCCATTGCAAAACATGCAATTAATAAACCATAATGAATCAATTCAACAAAGACACTAGTTTTAATATATAATTGTTTACTCATAAAAGTTATCATAAGAATTAAGATCAAAGATGGAAGTAAACTATTAATAATTGCACTTCTTAATAACAATTGCCTTATATTTAAAGGTTTTTTATTTGTTGATACAACCTCAATTCCCATTATTAATTTACCAGCTGTTTTACCATGAGTTATATATTGAAATCCTACAAAATATAAAAATGTTACACCAAGAGTAATAATACTAGTATAAACACCATATCTATCTAAATCATATGAAACAGTTAACATTTCTTCTATTGAAAACTCTTCACTCATTTTAACAGGATCATTAGTCATTTCAGTAATATATTCATCATATCTTTCAAATGCTTCTTCATACTTATCAAAATATGGATTTAAAATATTAATTCTATTAAAAGCAGAAGCAATAATAGTTATGATAATAAAATCAAATAAATATGCAAATACCCTTCTTAAAGTAGGTTTACTCATTTCTTCTTATCCCCCTTTGGTTTCTTATATAAGAATGAGAATAAACTTGATTTCTTTTTAACAATACCAGGAACATCATATTGACTATTAATATTAGAATAAATAGTATTGGCTAAATCATTTAATGAACCTTCATTAACAGAATGAGTGGCCAAAGAAATATTTTCATCATCAATAATAACAGGTGCTCTTCCAGAAAAATTAATCTTTAATAATTCTTGTTTTTTATTATATACATCCTTCTCAACACCATATAAAGAAGTAATAAATAATCCCATCTTATTTTCTCTAATATATTTATCTACTTCACCAATAACAACATCTATCTTAGACAATCTATCAATTATTTCTTCATAAGTTTTAGCTGAATCAATTTCATAGTTAATAATATATAACTCTTTATCATAACTTTTAATAATTTCTATTACTTTAGCTGGATCATATATACTATCATCAGTAGGTAAATATTTTAAATTATCGTCAATAGTATTTCTAAGACCAGTTAAATAATAATTAATATAACTACAATTTTCTTTCTTATCAAGAATTAAACATCTAATATTATTATTCTTTAATACATCCAATGTATAATTAGCAGAAACAGCAAAATTATACATAAATGGTATTTGTTTTTCAGCTTTAAGTGGAAATAATGAATAAAAAGGTACACTATCCATAGATAAAGGTCTATATTTTTGTTCATATAATTCTTTTCTAAATGTAGTTAAATCATAATTACTATAATTAAATACTAGCACTTGATCATTTTCTTCAAACTTAAATGTTGGATTAACAGAAAAAGTTCTTGTATCACAAGGAGGTGTTTTAGTTTGAACTAATACTTCAACCTTCTTAGATAAATCTTTCCACTTTTCACCAAATTCAGTTATAAATACCTTAGCCAAATCACGTGCTGCTAAAATGTTATATAAATTGTTTTCTCCAGTTACAACACCAATCTTAACATTACCACCAATTTCATATGTAACTTGATTTAGCCATCTTTCAATCTCTTTATAATCATTAATTGATTTTTGACACAAAACTATATGTAAAAATACTCTACTAATATTTTCAGATTGTAATATTTTTAAATATTCACTAACTTGTTCAATAGTTTTATCAGAATCCCAAAAACAAATAATATGTAATCTAGATTTATTAGTTTCAGTAATATTAATAATATATTTAAAAAGTTGATTATTTCTAAACTCTCCAGAATTAATATTATTTTCAATTAAACTATAAGTAAGAGGATCATTAATACCCATACTAAAATTTCTATAAGCACTCTTATAATCTAAAAAACTATTAGGAATTGATAAAAATATTCTTTCTTTAGTAAGTCTATCCATATTAGGCATAAGCTTCTCAGAATAAACATTATAAGAATCACTCTTTTCAACCCCAAAACCATTAATAAGTAATAATATATTCTTCTTCATATTATCTCCTTATAAAATTATACCATCTTTTTATTCTTTTTTAAATGTTTATATAACTCCATTACTGTCAATATTGGTAAAGCAACCAAGAATAATAAAATCATATGTATAAATGGAACCTTAGTTGTTTGTAATGCTCTTGCTAAGAATGGAACTTCCATAACTAAAATTTGTAATAATATACTACCTACTATTGTAAATAAAACAAATGGATTCTTTTTAAAACTATTTTCAAAAATACTCTTCTTTTCACTTCTACAATTAATTACATGAATATTTTGAATAAATACCATTAATGCAAGAACATAACCTCTAGCAAGACTATCTTCCATACCAGATTTAATTAATAAGTACCATAATACAAATACAACAATTCCAATAAACAAACCAGATAATACTATTTGAATAACAAGTTCTTTTTCAAATAAACTCTCCTTTGTACTTCTAGGTTTTTCCTTCATAATAGTTTCAGTTTCTCTTTCAAAAGATAAAGCCATATCTTGAAGTCCATCAGTAACTAAATTAAGCCATAATAATTGAATAGCAACTAAAGGTATTGGTAAATTAAATATAATTGCTAGAACAAAAAATAACACTTCAGCAAATCCACAAGATAATAACATAATAGATATTTTTCTAATATTTGAATAAGCATTTCTACCCTCTTCAATACCTGCTACTATTGATGCAAAATTATCATCAATAACAATCATCTTAGCAGTCTCCTTAGCAACATCAGTACCACTACCCATAGCAACACCAATATTAGCTGCCTTAATAGCAGGAGCATCATTAACTCCATCTCCAGTAACTGCTACAAACTCACCTTGTCTTTGTAATGATTCAACAATCTTTAATTTTTGCAAAGGAGTTACCCTAGCAAATACCTTTTTATCCTTAATAAACTCATCAAAATTCTTTTCATTATCAATATAAAAGTCCAAATCACTACCAGTTGTAACTTCACTCTTATCTTCAACCATTTTTAAATCCTTAGCAATAGCATAAGCAGTTAAAGCATGATCTCCAGTAATCATTAATACTTTAATACCAGCATTCTTACATTCTTTAACAGCAGCCTCAGCCTCTTTTCTAACAGGATCAATAAATCCTACTAAACCAACAAAATTAAGACCATTTATATCTTTTTCACTAAACTTATCATTAGGAGTTACTTCTCCATCACAAAGAGCAATAACCCTAAGACCCATAGAAGCCATTTCATCATTTTGTTTTAATATTTCCTCTTTATTTAATTTAGTTAATTTACCATTATCATAACTATGAGTACAAAAATCTAAAATAACTTCCAAAGAACCCTTAGCACTACATTTAACCTTGTCATCTTTAGTATAAAATATAGCACTATATTTCTTTTCAGATTCATATGGTATCTCATATAACTTATTAAATTTAGAATCACTTACCTTTAATTTTTTATATAAAGCCAAAAATGCTACATCAATAGAATCACCAAAAACTTCCCATTTATTTTGATTCTTTTCAAGCATAGCTTCATTATTTATATATCCTAAAAATGCTAAATACTTTGCATTTTCAATATTAGAATCATTAAATGGAATAACATTACCATTATCATTATATCCAGTACCCTCTATATCAAATTCTTCACCATTAGCAAGTAATATTTTTTTAGCAGTTTGTTCATTAACAGTCAAAGTACCAGTTTTATCACTAGCTATAACAGTACAACTACCTAAACTCTCAACAGAATTTAATTTCTTAACAATAACATTTCTCTTACTCATTTTATTAGAGCCGATAGTTAAAGCCATAGTTAAAGCTAATGGTAATCCTTCTGGCATAGCAGACACAGAAAGAGCAACAACAGATAAAAATATATCCATTAATTGATATCCTTTATTATATAAAACAATAGCTATAATAATAGCAATTATTATAATGATTACAGATATTTGTTTAGAAAACTTTTCCATTCTAATAGTTAGGGGAGAAGCAGTCTCCTCAGTAGTAGTAACCTTTTTAGCAATTTGTCCTACTTCAGTTTCAATACCAGTCTTGCAAACAACTGCTAAAGCTCTTCCAGTAAGTACACTAGTTCCAGCATACAACATAGATTTACTACTCTCTTTATCAGCCTTTTCAAAAGATTTAACAACACCAACACTCTCACCTGTTAATATAGATTCATTTACAGTTAAATTATTAGCAGTAACAATTCTAGCATCAGCAGATATTAGTGTACCTGGTTCAATTACAAGAGTATCCCCAGGAACTATTTCTTCAGAATCAACCTCACAATGTTTATTTTCTCTAATCACCTTAACTCTAACTCTAATTAAATTCTTTAATGCTTCGGAATTTTGCTCAGCTCTATATTCTTGAATAGTAGAAACAATTGCATCAATAATAATTATAAATAAAATAGCAAAACCATCAAGAACTTCACCAACAACAAATGATAATATTGCTGCTAGTAAAAGAATATAAATAATTGGATCATTAAAAGATGAGAAAAAAATACTAATCTTACTTTTCTTCTTCTCTTTAGGTAATTCATTTAGACCATATTTTTTTTGTCTTCTTTTTACCTCTTCATTATTAAGACCACTCAAAGAACCCTTATACTTTTTAAATATTTTATTCTTTTCACTCTTATTCTCTTTTGCCATATTATCACCTATTTTCTCTATTATTATAGCATTTTAATCCAAAAGAAAAAAGAAAGTTTTTAACTTTCTCCTAATACTACAAGAAATGACTTTTCATCCTTTTGTCTTTTTACTTTTATTTCAACTTTATCCTTAGGTTCATGCTTAAATAAATAATATCTTAATTCAGCAACATTACTTACATCATATTCCCCTATTTTAATAATAACATCTCCTTTAAGTATACCTGCTTTAGCACAAGGCCCTTCAGAAGCAGTATCAACAACAACAACACCAGATGTAATACTAGAATCAATTGATACTCCAAATCTTCTTTGTAAATAAGCAGTAGAAGTTACATCAGACATACTAATACCAAGATATGCTCTTTTAATTCCTTCACCACTTACTATTTTATTAGCATATTCAATAGCATACTCAATTGGAATAGCAAAACCAATACCCTCTATTTCAGATTTAACAATCTTCATAGAATTAATACCAATAACTTCACCATTAACATTACATAATGGTCCACCACTGTTTCCAGGATTAATAGCGGCATCAGTTTGCATAACATTCATAATATAATCATTAGATGTTGAAGACACAGATACTTCAACCATTCTATTTTTACCACTTAATATACCCCTTGTAACAGTTCCGGCATAAATAGAACTCATTGGAGAACCAATAGTAAATACAGTATCCCCAACTTTAGCCTTCTCACTACTTCCAATTACAGCTACTTTTTTAACATATTCTTTATCTATTTGAATAACAGCTATATCAGCAAACTCATCACTACCAATTAACTTAGCACTAACAGTATCCCCACTCATAAGAATAACTTTTAATTCACTAGCATTCTCTACAACATGATGATTAGTCATAATATAACCATTCTCATCATAAATAAATCCAGATCCAATGCCAACTAAAGTATTCTTTTGATAATTTTGTACTACAACTACAGAATCATATATATTATCAATACCCTCTGCTATTCCTTCATCTGTAACAGTAACTGTTTTTTCAACCTTAGAAGAAGAAACAGCTTGATTAATAGGATACTTCTTAACAATAATATAATACATACTACATGCTCCAATAAAGATACATATAATAATTGTAATTAAATATGCAAGAAATCTCTTCATAAAGACCCTCCTATTCTAAATAAGATATTTGTTTATAATTATCAGGGAATCCCATTCTATATAATACTTTTTGTACATTAATACATTTTAATCTTGAAGAAAGCCAATCAATTTCATATTCAATTTCATTCATCATCATCTTAAAATCATTAAATGTTAACATACGTTTTAAAATAATAATTAATGCAAATATATCATGCTTACCATAAATATATTCATCATCCACCTTAGGTATATCTAATAATGCATGATATTTTGTATCATTAATACCCTTTTGTGTTTCATGATTATATAAAATATCCTCATGAGCACAAAGATTTCTATAATTAGAAAGAATAGATAAATAATCACCTAAACTTTCAGAATCTATATTGTTATAATATGATGCTATTTCGTCCCTATCTTCAGTTTTTAATATAGAAAATAATTCACCCATTAAACCAAAACTTAAGACTTTAACACCAACCCATAATGGAATATATCCATAATTATTAATATAGTGACTAGTAGCAGAATGTTGATATCCATTAATTCTGATTTGTCTTTTTAACTTTCTAATCAAATCATTAATTTGCTTAGCTTTATCTCTATTTCTATCAAAATTATCTACATTTAAATAATCTTTTTCTTTATAACCATACTTTCTACTAAGAACATAACTAAATATAGATTTATAGTTATTTTCAACAATTAATAAGTTTTTAAAAATAATATTTCTAAAAAATCTATCAAAAGTAAATAAAGAGTGTAATTCTTCAAAAGTAGCACCATCAATAAATCTTTTAGAACCACTAATTAATAAAGGAGATCTATATCCATTCAAAAAGAAGTAATTCTCTCTTAGTAGAATTTCTTTGGCTCTATCATAATCATTAATTACTAGTCCCTTACTCTTTAAGATGTCTAATTGCTCATCAATTGTTTTAAAAACCTTAGCAGCCATATGCCACACTCTCCTACTATAAGATTATATCACTTTTAATAACTATTTAAAACAACTTTTTTATCAATTAACACATCAATTTTATATTAAATTTATAACATTAAATAAACATTAAAAAAATGTGATAAAATCACATTTTTAACTAGCAGCTTTCCAATTTATTTCAAAATGCATACCATCATAACTCTTGCCACTCCAATACCTTCCCCAATTAAATCCAAGTGGTTTAAATATTTTAATCCATAATACATAGTTAACATTTCTAACATCACTTTCACTGCCAAGAGCTTTAACAAATTCATTATATTTATTAATATCTCTTCCATAAGGTTGATAAGTTTTACCATTAACTACATATTTATTAGATGGATTAACATCAATAGCAAGACCATATGAGTGATTAGAAATACTCTTAGAATTACTTACAAATCTAACAGCAGTAGGTCCACTAAACACAATATCATCAGAATTAATAACAATACCATCAATACCAGTTGTCATAATCTGACAAAATCTATCCTGAACATTAGACCAAGTAGTTTTAGCTTTAGCATGAACAGTCCAACTCAAAGTTCTACCATTACTACATGTTTTAGTTACCCTAGTAAAATTTGCACTTTTCCACTTTGGAGCCATTTCTAAAGACCATCTATTACTTGTAGAATCAGGTTCAGAATCATAATATGGAAAAGATCCAAATACCCCATGAGAAGGAGAACACTTTTGATATTTACCATATCTAGCACATGCAGTTGAACCTCCTGGATCAACGGTAGGTTTACCAGCAGTTCCCTCATCATCAAGAGAAGTACTTCCACCACCACTACTTAACATCCAATATATTAAATCAGATACTTTATCATTATTTTCATCCAAATAAAGAGCTGTTTTAGGTACCTCTCCATGACTACATTTAAGTTTTCTTACTTGATTCTCTTTACCAATTGCTTTAAAGAAACTTAAAGTCAAAGTATAAGGACCTCCACCTTCAGAATATCCCTTCATAGGCATTTCTATATAATAATCTTTATTAGAGTCTGCTGGAGATTTGACATAACCACTAAGCATAACAATACTAGTAAAATATTTCTTATTATGGGCACTTACATAATATACACCAGATCCACCCATTGAATGACCAATTAAAGATACATTTTTCTCATTTATATTATATCTTTTAATAACATCATCCATTACATCTCTAACACCTTCATAATTTCTTTTATCTGACCAAGAACCACTTCTAACAAGAGGTGCAACAATAATAGCCGGAATATCTTGAAGACCTGTTTTATCCCATTTTTCAACTGCATCTAAAAGTCCAGAATGTCTAAATGTATTAAAACCAGTGCCAACTTCTCCAGATCCATGTAGCCAAACAATCATAGGTATCTTTTGAGTTTTATATTCACTTGGTACACATATTCCATATTGCATACCATTAGCTACTCTTTTTTCAAACTTACACTTACCATAAGTTTCACTTGGATATCCAGTTGAAGCCTCTTCTTTTTTAGCTTTCTGTAATATATCAATTTGTTTCTTTAATGTTTTAAGCCTTTCCTCAAACTCTTTTCTTTTAGTTTCATCCTTCAATTTATATAAATGACTTAAAGCTACATAATAATCACTAACATCAAATGACTCTTCTGCTTTAAGAACCAAATCCTCAACCATCTCAGTATAAGCTATACTAATTTGTTCTAGAGTTATAGGTTCAACACAATGCTTATACTCTCCATCATTCCCACTAATACCTGCTATTAAACTAACAAATGTAGGTATGAAAAAAATTAGAATTGCAGATACAACTTTAACTACTATCCCTTTACCAATTTTTTCAATTTCTCCATTAACAACAGTTTTAAAAAGATAAATGCTTACACTAATCAACAACAAAATTGGCACTACAATTGTTATTATCTTAATAGCTATATTAACAATTCTTAGTACCTCCATAACAGTAGGATTATCGCAAACATTCATTAAATACATATAATCATCCATTCTTTACAGGTTTAGTATCTATACTATCCCTAAATACATAAAATCTTTGATATAAAAATTCAGTAACAAAATTTATAACCATATTAATTCCTGTAACTAAGTATTCATTCCATCCAATTGAAGTTAAATAGTGTTCTAAAGATGTACTAAGTGGAGTAAATATTAAATAATAAACAAACACCTTAAACATAGCTACAGGTACATTATTACTAGATTGAAATGTAAATTTTCTATTTAAAGTAAAATTCCAAATAACAGATAATACTAGTGCTATCAAATAAGATAACCAATATTCTAAATGAGCAAACTCATTTAACAATGCAAAACTTCCTATTTGTATTAAACCAGCACTAATAGAAAAAAATAAAAATTTTAAAGCTCTCAAGTATTCTTTCATATTCATCACTATTATTAATTATAATGATTAATTAAAAATTTTTCAATAAAAAAACCTGTATAACAGGTCTACTTTTTCTTTTTAGTTTCAGCATACTCTTTAAGAGCTTTATAATATAACATTTGAGTAATAAACAAGCCAACTGTAGAAACAACTAAACTTGTTGCTGTAATCATAGCAAGAACAAATTCATCAACAAATACAAAACCTGCAAATGCTATTCCAAAAGGAATAATTAACATAAGAGGAAATAAAGCAAACATACTTGCTCTTACACCATAACTTGTCTTATTAAACTCCTTCTTTAATTCATTTAATCCTTTATCATCAACACTATATATATCCACCTTTTTATCCTCCTACTATTCTAGAATGATTATAACATAATAATTTTTTTAAATCAATCTTCAAACAAATCCAAAATATCACCATTAGATACATCAATAAATTTAATATTGTTTACTTCACATTCATTTTTTATTTCTTTACTAATACTTATTAATTCATCAAATATTTTAAGTAATTCTTCCTCACTTCTCTTACTAGTCCATCCACCTCTAACATACTTTTTAATCTCATTAATTTTATCTTCCTTAGTTATATTAGGATATCCAAGAAAATATATATTCCACTTACTAGTATCCAAATACTTAATAATATCATTTGGCATAATATGAGCGCTATCAATAATAAAATACTCATCATTCTTAGAATCAACTATTTCAATAAATCTTGATAAAAATAACGCAAGTTTTTCACTAGAATTCTTATCAATAATAACATTACTAGTTATACCTACATCAGGAAAATTATGTTTAAAACTAGAAGCAAAATAATCAAGAGGTAAATGATTAAATCCCTTCTCTTCACATAACATACTTGCTAACCTTGATTTACCACTTTTAGCAACTCCACCAATAAAAATATTCTTCATAAAACCTCCTATTTAATTATAACAAAAAAGGCCTAAAAAGACCTTTTATATTTCATTATCCTTAATATATTGTGAAACAGATAAAAAATTTTCATCATATGGATATTTCTTTTGACTAAATTCAATCCACATAGTAGACCAAGACTCTCCACTTTTTAATAATTCTTTTACAAAATCATCATTAACAACTGGATTATTAGATTGATCCTTTAAATCAACACATCCTTCTTTATCATATAATTTACTTTGAATATCACACTCTAATTTATCACATTGATAAGCAAATTTAGATTCATTTGTTTCATGAGCATCAAACTCTAAAAATAACTTTTCAATTTCTTCCCCATCCAATAAAGAAGATAAAATATTATGAACAGCTTCATGTTCCTTTTTCTCTTTTTCCTCATCACTAATTTCAAATTGAGTTAAATCACCAATTACAATTTCACCCAATTCATGAATAGCAAGCATATATAATACTTTCATAATATCTATATCATATTTATATTCAGATTTCATAGCTAAAGCGAGCATTTGAACACCATAAACATGTTCAGCTACACTTTCTAATCTTTCTCTTTTAACATTCCAATAAGTCCATCCAGTCCTAATAACATCTTTTAATTTATTACATAAAACATAGTACTTAATTACATTCTCTTCCTTAGACATAAATCCTCCAATCAACAAAACTATTATATATTCTAAAAAACACAAAATCAACACATAATAAAAACCCAAATAATTGGGTTTTTAATACATAGTACATTGAAATAATATTAACGCTTAGAGAATTGTGGTGCTCTACGTGCTTTCTTAAGTCCATATTTCTTTCTTTCCTTAATTCTAGCATCACGAGTTACCATACCATTTGCTTTAAGAACTCCTCTATTTTCAGCATTAGCTAACATTAATGCTCTAGTGATTCCTAATCTGATTGCTCCAGTTTGTCCAGAGAATCCTCCACCTTTAACAACTACAGCTATATCAAATTTATCCTTAGATTCAACTAAATCTAAAGGTTGAACTAAATCCATAACTAAAGTT
>JAEEGL015568111.1_pt1 | contig 22081 bp, 9 predicted proteins | sample 9134231 | NCBI WGS metagenome assembly JAEEGL01 (sample SAMN16246548, study PRJNA631951) | gut metagenome | biome: gut microbiome; feature: rumen; material: fiber-attached | host: Bos | place: Iran: Karaj | collected 2018-10 | reverse complement strand
TGTTTTTTCATTAACATAAGTTTGAATTTGAGTAAAATGAGGACTTTGAATTAATTTTTCTAATCTTTGAGGAGAAATAACATAAAGAACATAATTGCTTAACCATTGAAATAATATTGCTATTATAATATGTAAATTTTCAGTTTTATAAAAAAGATTCCAATTTGAATTATTAATACTTTTCTTTAAAACATTTAAAATATTTTGTAAATCTAAAGATAAATTATAATCAGTATATTGTCTTATAACATGGTAAATGTGAATATTATTTAAATTATATTTCCCTGCGATTCTTAAAAACTTCCATAAACATTTTTTTAGTAAAATAGGAACAATTCCATTACTAATTATTTCTTTCCCACATAAATATTCATCTTGAAAAGTTAAGAAAGTTTCTATTTTTTCTTTAGGATTTTTATCATCAAACAAAGTTCTAATATGAGAAACATAATGATAAAACTTTTTACAAAAATTTTCCTGTGCTTTAGTACAAATACACTTTTTCCTATGTTTTCTAATTTCTTTAATAATATCCATAACATCACAATCATAACTATTATAAATTAAAACACAAGCAATAACAACTCCACTTCTTCCATTACCATCATGGCAATGAACAAGTACTTTTTTTTTTTCTTCTTTAATCATAATAGTAATATCTTTAACAATTTCAATCATAAAAGATAAAGTCGAAGGAGTACTCATATCTTTCCAACCATAAAATCTACAAATAATATCATTGCCTGTGAATATAGAAGGATTATATGAAAAGCCACTTTGAGTTAAGTGATAAGCATTAGGACCACAAAAAGGATGTTCGCCTTCTCTTTCTAAATTTATTATTAATCCTATGTTATGTTCTTTAAATTGTTCAACTAAATTAAATTTATTGATTAATACTTCTGAAGGCCTTTGAGATGCTATTATATTATCTGTTACGTAATTAGAGTTTAAACCTTTTATTGCGTTGTTGTTTTTTATATTTGTTAAATAATTCTCGTATTTACAGTTTTTTCCTCCACAAAAAAAACAACGGATTTTGTCTTTAAAATCGTGGATGAAGTTACTTGGTTTTTTTGAATAGTTTGAAAAAAAAGATAAGTTGTTGTTTTTCTTTTTACTTAATTTTTTTTTTAATATGTAAGATTCTGATAATTCATTTCTTACTGTTGATGTTATTTTGTTGTTTGATGATGTGTCTGTACCTCGAAATAATGATTGATATGTTAATTTTGTCGTTTTTAATATACTTTCATCTAATTTTATTAATTCACTTTTATCTTTTAATATTAAACTTATTTCATTTGAAATTGAATTCTTTATAAAACAAGGAATCTTTTTCTTTTTTCTTTTGAAAAAAAAAAAAAACAAAAATTACATTTCATATTAAGTTAAATATTAACTGATTATCAATCATAATTTAATTTATTATATAATTTAACTTTATTTCTTTTTATAAAGAAAATTAATAATTAAAAATGGTTTTTTTTGAATAAAACTTAAAACTTTTCAATATAAATAATTTAAATCAAAATACTTTTCTTTTCTTCTTTATCATACTTTCTTTATTTAATTTATTTAGTAAATTATTTTACATGATATTAATTAATTATTAAATTTAATTTTAATTTAGCATATATTATCCCTCAATTATTAAGAAAAAAAAATTTATATTAAAATAATAATAAAAGTAAAATTTATACTGGGTTTATTTCAGTTGAATCATAAGGAATAGAAATAATATTATTATTATTTCTAGTTTTTTTATCATCTTTTAAAGTATTATCAGTTAATAAAGTTAAATTAGAAGTTCTATTACTTTTTTTATAATAATTTAACTCATTTACAACATCTAATCTTTCATCACTTTCAGATTCATTATTATTATTTTTTAATAAATTAATTCCACTATTTTGATTTACTTCAACCTCATCTTTTAATTCAGATTCTTCTTTAATATTTAAGAATCTATTATATTCAATTGCTTTTTGGCTTTGTTTATGATAATAAAATTTATTAATTTTTTCATCACAATCACAACAATTAAAAATAGAAAAAGACTTCTTAACAGTAATATTAAAAAAAGATCTTCCAATTTGAATATTTAAAGGTAAATTAGAAGACAAATTTAAATTAGAAGATTGAATTAAAATTAAAGTTCCAAATTTTGAATTTTCATCTTGTAAAAAAATATTATTACCTTCTCTAAGAATTGAACTATGTATTCTACTTACAGAAACATCAGTTAATAAAACATCACTTTCTTTCCCTCTTCCAATTTTAAGTTTTTGAGAATTTTTTTCTAAATTTATAACATATATAAATTTATTCTTCCTCGAATCAAGAATTAAAGTTTCTAAAACAATATATTTACTATAATAATCATGAAAATCTAAAATTTCATATAATTTATCATTATGCTTTAAATAATCAGGAAATGTTTTTTTACATAATTCACATTCTATTTCTTTAATAATGAAAATAGTACAATTTTCATTATTATCTAATTTAACACATGAATGTGTTTGAATCCAATGTTTTAAACATTCATAATGTATAAATTTCATTGTTCCAGAACATGAACAAGGTTTAATTAAAGGATTAATGATATTATCTTCATTTCCATAACATATTCTACATATTTTTTTATTTTCTTTATTTTCTTTATTATTTACTTTTATTAATTTTGAAGAAGGAATAAATGATTTTGATGTAGGTAATATATTAATATCAGTTATATTATTATTATTTTGTTCATTTTTATTATCATAATTATTATTAGGTTCTGTTTTAATAATTGGATTTTCTAATTTTATTTCTTTAACTCTTAATATTATTCTTCCTAATTTAAATATATCTCCTTCTTTTAAAATATATTTATTTACTTTTGAAGCAATTTTTTTTTCCATAAAAATAAAAAAAGCATTATTTAATCCTTTTAATATTTTATTATCATCTTCAATGTAATAAGGATTTAATTGGATTTGATATTTTGATTCTAATTTTTTTAATTCCATTAAAAGTTCTAAAGTAGGTTCATCATTTATTTGATTTGAAAACATAATTGAATTATTATTTCTATAAATAAAACCTGAATTATTTATTTCAATATGATTTTCCATTAGTTTACTTTCATAATCTATAAGTTCAAAAGCATCTTTTGGCCACGTTTTACAATCTAAAATAACACTATTATTTTATATTTAAGCAAATTTTTACATTTGATTATTATTGCTCATTTAATTTATAAAATATTATAAAAATAAAAATAAAAATAAAAATTACCGTTTGTTATTATTATAAAGGAAAAAAAAATATTTATTTAAATAATATAATTATTATTAAATCTTATTATTTTTTATTTTTCCTTAATTTTGATCTATAATTACTATTATTTCTATCTAAGGAAAAATCTTCAATTCTATAATCATCATTTTGAATTGTATTATCTTCAATTTTTTCAAATCTACTTAAAGAACTATTTTGACTTGAAGTAATAACTTTATCTTCAAAGATATTTTGATTAAAATTATATTTCTTATTTAAATTAGAATAATATTTCTCACCTAACTTTTCATTCATTGAATTATCTTCAGCAAACATTCCTAAAGTAGAACTAAATCTTTCAAATTCTTTTAAAATTGAAGGATTTTTTTCATTTTCATCACCAAAAAATTCATTTGCCATTTGTAAATAAGAAGCATGCATATTTCTATACATTAATTCTAATTTTCTTGTTGCTATGTTTTTTATAAAATTAAAAAATCTCCATTTTCTTAATAATTCTCTTATTAATCTTTTCTTTGATATATTTGAATGAAATTTTACTAATTTTAATAAATATAAAAGATTATATATTCTATTTGATTTAATTAAAATTTGAGATATTAACTTTATATATCCTTTATTAAAAAGATTATTTAATTTTTTTTGGGAGTTTTCTTTTTTTTTCTTTTCATTATTTGATTTATTTTTTAAAGATTCTATAAAGTGTTTTTTTTCTTTTTGTAATTTATTTTTTGAATGTTTTAAATACAAGTTATTGATTGAATAAAATTTTAAGAAGTTGAATGTTTCTTTTCTTTTTAAGAATTTTTTCTTTTCAAGATATTTAAAAAAATAAGGAATTACTTTTTTAATTTTAGATAATTTATCATTATTTCTTCTTTTTTCTCTATCTTTTGATTTTGATTTAAATTTCAATGTAATTATTTTAGGTTTATTAGAAAGTAATTTTTTATCTTTATATTCATAATCCACAATTTTTTTTTTCATATATTTCTTTAATACATTAAAAAACTTTCTTTCAAATTGAAGCTTTAATTTTTTTTGAATTATTTTATCATAATAATTGAATAATTTATTTATTTTCTTATAATTTATTATTCTTATAAGTTTTTTAATAAATTTTTGTTCGTTTTGATTTAATACTGATTTATTTGCTTTTTTTAAAGTAATTCCTAATTGATCAAATTTTTTTTGTAGTTTTAAGTTTCTTTTTAATTTTAAAAAGGCATATTTAGCTTTTATAATTTTTATATCATGAAGTAATTTTTTAATCAGAAATACATTATTTAAATAAACTAACTTTTTTCTTATTTCAATTTTATTTAAGCAATTTATAAATTTTGAATCTCTTTCTTTTAAATGCTTAATTTTATTTTTAAGTTTAGTAAATTCTTTCTTTAATATATTTTTATTATCAGAAAAATGTTTTCTAATTATATTTTTTAATATTGTTTTTTTAAAATAATCTTTTATTTTTTTCATTATTTTCTTTTTGAAATGTTTTTGAATTAATTGTTTAAATTTCTTAAATAAAATAATTCTTTTTAAACACGTTATAATTTGTTTTATTTCTATTAAATCTTTTTTATTTTTAAATTGTTTTATTAAATTTTTCCAGTTTTTTCTAGCTTTACTCATTTTATATTTTTTAATAATATAATTATAAATTCTTTTAGAAGCTTTTTTTATTTTAATTGCTTTTGTAATTTTATTCCATTTAAGTAAATAAAAATTTTTGAGGTTTAATGAAGTATTATTTAAACGATTAAATAGGTTTATTAATTTATTTTGTAAATTTTGATTTTTATTCTTATTTTTATAAAGTTTATAATTTTTTTGAATTGTACTTGCAGCAAATTTCCTTGTTAATTTATTAGTATTATTTTTCCATAAATCTAAATAATTCTTTAAAATTCTTTTTTTTTTTGCATCTTTTTTTTTTAATAAATTTTTAAGTAAATTATTTTTTCTTTGTTGTTTAATTTTATCAAAAGCTTTTTTTAACAAATTTTTTCTTTTGTTTATTAGGAAATTAAATAGATTATTATTAATTTCATTTTTCCTTCTTTCTTTAATTTTATTAAAAGCTTTTTTACTTTGAAATTTATTTTTATAAGAATTTAACTTATCTATTCCTTGTTGAATTTTATTTTGTTTTAAAATATTATTTTTATTATTTAATTTATTCCTTATTTTCTTCATAAAGTTTTGAAGAATTTTAGTTGATTTATTGAATTTTTTTAAATTCAAATAATTTTTCCATCTAAATAAAAATAATCTTTTAAGATTTTTAATATAATTTATTTTTCTCAGAAGAATCCTATTCAATTTATCTTTTAGTTTTTTATTTTTTTTATCTTTTGCTTTTGATTTATATTTCTGACATTTTTTTTGAATAATTGAAGCATATTTATTTGTTAATAAGTTTATTAATTCTTTTTTATTTTTCCATTTATTTAAATAATTTTTTAAAATTATTCTTTTAAGGTCATTATCAATCTTAATAAATTTCTTTAATAAAATATTTTTAAGATCAATAAATTTTGCTTTTTTTTTGAGTTTATCTATAAAATATTTTAATATTTTCTTTTGAATACATTTATTTAATTTATACAATTTGACAAATTTTAAAATTCTTTTTTTAACTAATTTTTTAGCTTTATTAATATAAAAATCTTTTAACTTTTTATTTAGTTTTTTCCTAACTTTAGGTTTTAAATATTTTTGAATTATATTACTTTTTTCATTTGCTTTTTTAACTCTTACTTTATTAATCCACTTTATTAAATAAGCTTTTAATTTTTTAAGATTTTCTTCAGATTTTTTATTATATATTTTTAATAATAATTCTTTAATTTTATTCTCCTTTGCTTTTTTTCTTTTTTTATAATATTTATTAAAAGCTTTATGTAATATATCAGCATATTTATTTGTAAATGAACATTGATGTCTCCATTTTTTTAAATAAGATTTTATTGATGATTCATTTTTATTTAATTTAATTTTATCAAGAATTTTCTTTAATGATGTTAAACGTAATTTTCCTAAGTTATTATTCATTATATTATTTATTGAATATCTTTTTTCAATTTTACTATTCATTAAGTTAATAGAATCTTTTAAAAGAGAAATAGTTTTATTTGATTCTATCATATAATCAGATATTATTTTCATAAGATATTGTTTAAACATTTTTTTTAAATTTTGTTTTATTTCTTTTTTAATTATTTCACTTTTTATTTTATATTTTTTCAACGCTTTTTGAATTATATTTGTTAAATTATTTAATTTTTCAACTTTTACTTTTCTATACCAAATTTTAAAAGGAATCTTAACAATTACTTTTTTATCATTAATTAATTTATTTATAATTTTGTATAGAAGTTCATTTCTTTTTTTAATTTTTTTTTCCTTTTTTAATTTAAGTTTATCAATTAAATATTTTTGAATTAATTTTGCATTTTTATTAGTTAATTCATAAGTATTCTTTTTCCATTTATTAAGATAAATTGGTAAATAATATTTTTCTCTATTTTTTTTAGCTTTTAAAATACTTCTTCCAAGAGTTTTTTTTCTTGAAATTGATTTTAAACCTGATTTTAATTTATTAAAAGGATTTCTAATATAAATATCTTCTAAAGTTTTAAATAAAACTTCATTTGTATTTTCTGAAGATTTTTTTAATTTTTTCATTAATTTATAAATTTGATGAAATACATATTTTTTAACTAATTTTTTTAATTTCTTTTGATTTTCTTTCTTATTGTAATTTTCAATATTTCCTCTAATAAATCTTTGAATTATTATCATATCATCATTTTGTTTTAAGAAAAGAATATGACGTAACCATTTATATAAAATTACTCTTTTTAATTTTCTTAAATCTAAATTTTTATTTTTATAAATTTGAGTTAGTTTTGCTTTTAATTTAATTAAATTTTGCATTTTTTTTTTTGAAAGATAAGTTCTATAATTACTTTGAATTTTTAACACTGCATTATTTTGTTTTAGAATAGGTAACAGACTTTTCCATTTTGAAATTGCTTCAGATAATATTTTTTTATTTAATGTATTTTTTTTATTTATACTTTTTAATAAAATATTATTCAATTTTTTCATTCCTGATTTTTTTATTTGATTCAGTATATTTTTTTTGATAAATTTATTTAATAATTCTAAACCTTTATTAACATTTCTTTGTTTTTTTTTTGGGTTATTATACTTTTTTTTAAGAAATTCTTGTATTCTAGAAATGTATATATTTGATGATATCTTTTTAGCTTTTCTTAAGAAATTTATTAGATAAATTTTAATTGATTTTTTTTCAATTTTTTTTTCTTTACTTTTTATTATTTTATTAAGTAAAAGAGTTAATTTCATTCTATTCAATATTCTTTTTTTCTTTAATATAGATTTAAGGAAATTTATTATATTTTGAGAATGATTTCTTTTTAAATTATTATAATCATTGAATAATTCAATAATATCATTTTTTCCTTTTTTAATTAATTTATTATGCATATTATTTGTTAATAAATATCTTAAAAATATATCTTTTATTTTATTTTTTTTTTCTTTTGAACCTTGAATCTCACTTAACCATTTTTTGAAGAATTTTTCTTTATTTCTTAAATCAGATTTTGGCTTAATATTTTTAACTAGATTTTTAAGTAATTTATTTCTTTTCAATTTACTTAAACTTTCTTTTAAATTTTTATAAAAATCTAATTGATATCTTTTTCTTAATCCTTTTTTTAATAAGTTATAACCTTTTCTTATATTGTTAATATTCTTATAAGTATTATCATTATCATTATTATTATTATTAATATTATTTATTTCAGATTTTAATTTATTTTTCCATCTAAGAAAACTAATATGTAATTTATATTTTTCATTTCCTTTTTCCTTTAAATTCTGAGAATTTTTTATTTTTTTAATAAAAATTGATTTAAGCATAATTTCTCTTAAATAATTCATTTGATTTCTCCATTTATTAAAATATTTATATAATAATAATTTATCATTTAATTTAATCCTATTTGATATTATTTTTTTTGCTTTTTCAATGTCTTTTTCATTTAATTTATTTTTCAATGTTTTATTAACCCACTTTTTATAATTTAATGATAATAAATCTTTTTGTTTATTCTTTATTAATCTTCTTAATCTTGTTTTCTTTTTTCTAAAATCACTTAAATCTGAATTAGAGTTTTTTAACCATAACATTAAATATTTATGTAATAAAGAGTTTTTTAATTCTGAATTTAGTTTTGATAAAGAAAAAGGTTTATTTTGTGAATTATCATTAAGTACTTTTTTAATTATATAATTCATTATTTCATTAAAACATTTTCTTCCACATTTATTTAATAATAAATTTAATCCTTTTAACATTTTTTTATTTAAATTTTCAAAAGAATTTGACTTCCAAATGTAAAAGTATTTTTGTAATAATTTTTGAATTAATTTTTTCTTAATTAACAATAAAATAGTTCCTTTAAGAACAATATTTTTATTGTTAAATTCATATTTATTTCTTATCCACTTATTAAAAGCTTTTCTCATTAAATTTTCTGTAATTTTTATTTCATTTTTTTCTCTTGATTTTATTATACTTTTTAAAAGTTTACTTTTATTTTTATTCTTTTTAATTTTATCAAAAGGTTCTTTTGAAATTAATTTTTTTGTATAAGGAGACATTGTATTTAATCCTTTTACTATTTTCAAATAATAATCATCTTTAATTTCTTTCTTTAAATCACTATTTCTCCATTTATAAAAATATTTAAATAATAAATCTCTATTTGTTCTAATTTTAATATTAAATGCACTATTTTTTAAAATAATACCTTTAAAAGAATCAATTTTATCTTTGTATTTTTTTTCTAAAGTTAATTTTTTCCATTTATTAAAATAACTTCTTAACTTATCTTTTGATTTATCAATTTTAGAGAAAAAAGTTTTAAGATATAAAGGCTTATAATCATTTTTCGTATTTTTTATTAATTTCTTTAGAAAATAAAAAACTCTATTATTATATATATTATAAAGTTTATCAAATCCTTCTCTCATTTTTTTTATGTAATTAATATCTATAATGTCTTTTTGATTATAAAGAGAAGCTAATTTCCATCGATTAATATATTTAGATAAAGATAATTTTCTATATTTCATTTCTCGATTTTGATATAAATATTTAAATAATTGAGCTTTAAGAGATTGAATATCATAAAGATTTGTTTTTTCCCTCCATATATAAAAATAGTGTTTAATTTTTCTTTTATCTTTATTTGAATATTTAAAATAAATTTGTGAACTTGCTTTTTTAATAATTGATTGATTCTTTGTTTGTTTTAAATTATCAATGAAAAATAATTTACTTGGTTTTATTTTTTGTTTTATTAATTTATTTAAACCTTCTAATAATAATCCATATTTTTTTAATATTAATTTATAATCAAAAGGTTTTGAATTATACCATTGATGAAATATAACTGAAATAGTTTTTAATCTCCATCTTAAATAAATTTTTTCAATTAATAAACTACATAATTTATTAATAAGTTTATTATATTTTGATTTTATAGAATTTGTATTCCATTGTTTTATATATTTATTTAATAATTTTCCTAAGTTTTTATTTTTTATTCTTAAAACATTTATAAGTTTTTTATTTTTTTTATTTCCCTTTCCATTTTTTTTTATTATTTGTAAAATAGATGAATAAATTTTTAACAAGCAATATTTTTTAAGTAAATCAAAGCCTTTTAAACACTTTAAAATATCATTATTATCTATTATTATTTCTTTTTTCAAAATATTATTATTAAATAAATCTCTATTCCTTTTTGAGTCATTCCATTTTTCAAAATATTTTTTAAGATTTATTCTATTTAACCTACTATCAATTCTATTTAAATGATTTTTTAAAATTGAATTCTTAAAGCCTTTTAATTTCATTTTATTAACATTATTCTTCCATTGATTAAATCCTTTTCTTAATTGGATTATTTCATAATCTGATAATTTAAAAATTAATTGAATGAATTTTCTATTTCTTTCTAAAAAAGTTAAATAATTCATTAAATAAGGAAATATATAATTAAATCCAATTCTTTTCCATATCATTTTAATACCTTCAATTAAATCAATAATACCATAAAATTTTTTCTTTTGATTCCCAACATCATTAGATAAAGCAATATATTTTAATAAAGATGTTCTCATATTCCAATCATTAAAATATTGCTTTAATAATCTCATATTTTTTTCATTATTTTCTCTTTTATTAACCAACACTTTTCCTTTTTTAATTTGTTCATTTAATTGTTTTACTTTATTATTCCATTTTTTCAAAAAATAATGTAATGAAGAAATATTAGATTTAATAACTAATTTATTAAATAAGTTTGTTAAAAGTTTTCTTAATAATTTTTTTTTTGAAAATAAAAACTCAAAAACATCTTTTCTTATTTTATTAACTAAAACATTATCAATAGAATCACAGAATTTTTGATATATAAAAGATAAATATATAATATCATAAAAATTTTTTCTCATCCATTTCCCTCTCCAAGCACTTTGTATTTTAATAATACGGTTTAAAATTTTAATATTATTTTCTTTTAAATATCTCCACCAAGTTTGAATTATTTTAGCAGCTTTTTCTCTGTATTTAGGATTAATATTAATTAAGTTAACTTTCTTATTTTTAAATTTATCATTATTACTCTTTTTAATTTTATAATTATTAAAAACCTTTTTATTATTCTTATTGTCTTGAGCTAAATCAACAACTCCTCCTTTTTCAAACCTCATTTTTCTTAACATTGTTCTATCTTCACAATAATAACCTTTAGAAGAAAGCATTGCAAGTGATAAATTTAAAAATTTATTTTGTGGAATTGTAATTGTTTCATTTTTATTCTTTAAGGAGTTATTTAAAGTATTTTTATCAAAATTTTTATGTGTTTTTTTATCTTCTATATTTCTTCCATTTAATGAAATATTATTTGAAATTATACTTTCTCTATTTTTCAATAGTATTGTTGATAATTTATTCATTTTTTGTAATACTTTTCTATATTTATCATTGATTCTTTCATTTTCTATATTTGTATTTGAACTTGGAATTATTGTTTGGTTTATATTTATTAATCTTCCTGAGTGTCTTATACTTGGATTAAAATCTTTGCTCATTAATTTAATAAAATTTTTAAATTCATTTTGTGAATATGTTTCTTTTTGATATTTTGGATTAAATGAATGTTCTTTATATTTTTTTTCAATATTTAAATTTCCATATTTTATATTTTTCCTTCCTTCATTCATTCCATCAATATTTTCATTATTTAAATATTTTTGATTAATAGTCATTTGATTTTTTAAAAGTCTTAATTGATTATTAGGAGAATCATTTTTAATATCAGAAATAGTATCATCAATAGCATTATTTTGAGGAGATAATTTATTATTATTATTATAATAATTTAAAGGATTATCTTTTAAATCTCTTGGATACATATAATATTGTATATCTTGATTATTTCCTATATAATCAATAGTATTTTGAACTGAATTATTAATAGGAGTAACAATAGGATATTTCGCTTCTTCTTCAGGAGAATAATTTTGATATAACATATTATTATTATTATTCATATTATATTTACTTTGTCTAATTGGTGTTCTTTTCTTATTTCTTAATGTTCTTAAGTTATATTCTGTTTCTTCTTTTGAATCACCTATATTTATTGTCTTAGGACTTCTTTCTTTAAAATTTAAATCAATTAACGGAATATCTTCTGTATTCATTGAACCGTAATTTTCATATAATTCATTTTTAACTAATTTAACTATGCTATTTCCTTTATTGATTAGTTGAGAATTTAATTGATTTAAAAGAGTATTTTCTTGATATTCATTATTTAAATTATTATTTTCATTAACGTCTATATAAATTAATTCTCCTTCATTTTTAGGAACTGGATTATCTAACATTAAAGGACTTTTTGTTTCATTATTTATATCCTCAGGAGAATTAAACTTTAAATTATATTTAAATGATGAATTTATACTATTATTCGAAGGTGATGAAGTAATTTTTTTATTTTCATGATTATCATTCATTTAATAAAATAATTATTAATTAAATAAATATAATAATTAAAAATCAATGATTTATTTTTTCATAAAATAATATTAAAATAATATTTAATAATTGGATTTTACCAAAAAAATTAATTCAGTTTACCTAAATAAATATACTAATTATTTATTAATCTAATTTTTTTTGGAGAAAAGATCATTTGATTTAATAATTAAATCTAATTCTTTTAATTTTTTAATTTGGAAACTTTTTTTCTTTTTACTTCCATCTCTCGTTTTATTATATATAGAATTATTATTTTGTTCAATATTATTATTTATAAAGTTTCTTCCTAAAGCAGATCTAATTTTTTTATGAGTCTTCTTTCTAGGAGAAGTTATAGTAGAAGTAAAAAAATTTTTTAACATATCATTATCATTATTTAAATTATTAAATTCAATACTTTTAAAAGAAAGTAAATTAGGTCTTTTTTTTCTTTGAGTAGCAAAATAAATTTTAGGAGTTGAAAAAGTACTTTTTGTTTTTCCATGAGAAACAGAAATTGAAGAATTTGAAGTTAAAGTAAAATTATTTATTAAATTTCTACTTACAATAGAAGAACTTTTATTATTATTATGATTTGAAGAAGGAGAAATTGATTTTGTTTGAATTGTTAACATTGGTTTTTTACTTTTATACTCCATCATTGTTTTAATATTACTATTTATTGCTTTTATTTTTGGTTTATTTCTTTTTCTTGGAATATTTAGTTCTATATTTTTTTTAATTAATTCATTTATTTTTATTACGGGTTTTGGTCTATTTTTTTTTTCTAAATTTTGGATTTTTTCTACTAAATTTTCTATTCTTTCATATGATTTACTTTCAGTATTATCTATTAAATTTTCATTACTTTTATTTTTTTCTTTTTTTGAATTATTTTTTTTTAATTTATTAATACCAAATATTATTCTTAAAACAGATTCACTTTGATTTAATATATCATAATAAGCAGATGAATCGAAAATTTTTTTTTTATTTGATTTTTTATAATATTTCCTATTTTTTTTTATTTCTTGTTCTTCTTCTAATTCTTGTTGTTGATCAATTACTTTTTGTTTCCTCATAATATTTTTATAAATATATTTAGCTTCAGTTAAAGGAGTATAATTAGGAAAAATAACACTTGTTTCAAAATAATACTTAGCGACTTTTTTTATTCTAATTAACGATTCTTCTTTATTATAATATCTTTTAAGGAATTCAGAATAATCATCATTAATTAAATGCTCTTTAAATAAAGCAACAATATGACATTTACCATTACATAATAAATTATTTATAATAAGAGTATTATAATCAACTTCAACTGTTTTATAATTTGCAATCATTAATTGATGTGTTCTTTTCTCAATTATTGAAAGAATTGTAGTTGATTGTTCGTCGTTAATATTTGTTGATGTTGTTGCATTTTTCCTTTTCTCATTGCATTTCATTAAATATTTATATTTAAAAAAATTTATTGATAATATGTTTATATTATTTAAATCAAATTTTTTAATTTATATTAATGAATTAAAAATACTTTATTAATCTAAATTATAATTATTAAAATTATGTTCAGCTAATTTAACTATACAAAAGGAAATATTTTAACCTATCATAATTAATATTTTTTTAATTAAATCAATATTATTTATAAAATACAATCAAAGCTATTTAATATTAAAAATTCAGAATGAAATATTGTTTGTTATTTATAATTTATATTCTGAAAATGAAATTGAATCTTATTCAAATTAATAATATAAATTTATATTTTTTTTATTATTTACATCATTATGTCCAAATATTTTATGAGCTATTTTAGAAGGAATATTAATTCCTTTTTTGATACAATATTCTTTATAATCATCATATATTTTATCAATTAAATTATCAACTAATTTACAAGCATTAATTAAAGTTTCTTTTTTTTTTGAACTAATACAAAGATGAAGAGGTTCATCACTTTCTTTATTAAAAGGACCTTCTTTATATCCACTTCCTTTTCCTCTTAATCGTAATTTAATTAAATCATTAATATTATTTGTATTTACTTTTTGGTCAAGACTTAATTTACATTCATCTATTATATTTTTCATATTACATCCTTTACTTCCTATTAATCTACGAGATATTTGAAAATCTTTATCATTAGGTATTAATATTTCATATTTACATGTATATTTACTTGAGTTTGTTTTTTCTTCTGAGAAATTATTAATTTTTATATTATTAGGTTTTAAAGAGGAATTTATTTGGTTTTTATTATTGGAATTATGTATTTTATTATTAATTATATTATTATTTTGATTTTGGATTATTTCATTAATTCCAGTGTTTAACATATTATTATTATAATAATTATTTGGGATTTGTGTATTTATATTGTTTTGATTTAACATATTTAATCCTATATTCATGTTTATTATATTTTGTTGGGAGAAAATAAAAGGATTTTGATTAATTATTATATTTTGTTGAGTTATATTGTTTTGTATTATATTTGAATTATTAATTTGATTATTTAAAGTATGATTATAATTATTATATTCATCATTGAAATATAATAAAGATTTCTTCTTTAATGAAGTAATATTTTTGATTATAATATTTTCATATTTTTCTTTAGATTCTTCAGAAAGTAATTCATAATCTTTTTCATAATCAAACCATCTAACACTGAAATCTTTATTCATATTATCTCTAAAGTTATTTTTATTTTCTAAAAATTCTTTACATGAATTCACAGCAAAAAAAGTAGTAAATAAAACAATACTTATTTTTCCTTTTAATTGAAAATCCTCAATGTCTCCAAATTGTTCGTAAAATTCGATTAAATCATTTCTATCAAAATCAATATTTTCATTTGAGTTATATTCAAATATAATTGCAGGAATAACAATATTTTCCGTTTGTTGAATAAAAACTTCTATTTTATCATATAAAATTTGATTTTCAATTTCATTTGAATCTAAATTAAAATATTGATTCATTTTATAGAATCTAAGAAAATTAAATTTATAAATTTTTTAAAATATTTCATAATTATTTAATGCTGAAGAAATATTTGAATATATTAATTCAAAAAATTTCTTTTTTTAAAAATAATAAAGGAATTATTCCCTTAATTGCAGAAGATGAAGCTTTAAAAATTTTGAATTTTACAAATAAAGATAATCTTACAGTTGAGAAAGTAATTGAAAGGGCAAATAAATATATTGAAAATAATAATCCTTATCATGGAGGAAGTTTTTATATTCAAAATAAAATTTATTATTCTAAATTAAGAATATTACCTATTTGCAAAAATTATAATGAATATAATTTAAAATTACAAAATCAAAATAATAAAAAAAAACTGAAAATAAAAAATAATATAAATAAAATAAATCAAACCTTAAATAAAAAAATATAAACAAAAAAAGAATTAAAACAATAAAATAAAAATAAAATTAATTATCTGAAATAAAATTTATAAATTATCACCTTTAACTTAACTTAATTACAATATCAAAAAAAAAAAATAAAAAAAAAGAATAAACTAAAATTAATTAATTTAAACCCCAAAAAAAAATAAATAAATATATATCTAAAAAAAAAACAGAAAATTATCATTTATTTCGTTTAATGGAAGACACAGTAAAATATCCAAATAGAGATTCAATAAAAAATTTATTAGAATCCGAAAAATTAGATTTCAAAATAATGGATCATGAACCTTTATTAACAGTTCCTCCCGCATTAGAACATTTTGAAAAAAACAAACCTGAATTAGAAGGAAAATATAATTATTGTAAAAATTTATTTTTAAAAAATAAATCAGGAGGATTTTATTTAATAACAGCAGCAAATCAAACTAAAATAGATTATAAAAATTTATGTAAAATATTTAAAACTAAAAATGGAAATATAAGAGAAGCTGAAAAAGAAAAAATGGAAAATTATTTGCATGTTCAACCAGGACATGTTAATCCTTTTTCTTTATTAAATTTAACTGAAGAACAGAGAAAAGAAGTTCAATTTCATTTAGATAAAAATTTAGAAGAATATAATTATATCGGTTGTCCTCCAATGGTTCCTACAAGTACAGCTTGGATAAAATTAACAGATTTAATTAATTTATTAGAAAAAAATAGTATAAAAGTAAATATAACAGATTTTAATGATATTCCTCAAAATACTAATGAGAAAAAAAATGAAAAAAATGAAAAAAAAGATAAAAAAGAAAAAAAAGAAAAAAAAGAAAAAAAAGAAGAAGAAGAAGATATTAATATATTAGGAATAACAAATAAGAAAGAAACAAACTTTTCAGATTGGTATAGTGAAGTAATATTAAAATCAGAAATGGTAGATTATTATGATATATCAGGATGTTATATTCTCCGTCCTTGGTCATATGAAATATGGGAGAAGATTCAAAATTATTTTGATTCATTAATAAAACAATTAAACGTAAAGAATGTATATTTCCCTATATTTGTAAGTCAAAAATCTTTATTTAAAGAAAAAGAACATGTTGAAGGTTTTTCACCTGAGGTAGCTTGGGTGACAAAAAGTGGAAAGAGTGAAATAAATCCTCCAATTGCAATAAGACCAACAAGTGAAACAATAATGTATCCTTCATTTGCAAAATGGATAAGATCTCATAGAGATTTACCTTTACAAATTAATCAATGGACTAATATTGTTAGATGGGAATTTAAAAATCCTACTCCTTTTATAAGAACTAGAGAATTTTTATGGCAAGAAGGTCATACTGCACATTCTACTTTTGAAGAAGCTGAAGATATGGTTTATAAAATATTAAAATTTTATAAATATGTTTATGAAGATTTATTAGCTTGTCCCGTTATAGAAGGAAAAAAAAGTGAAAATGAAAAATTCGCAGGTGGTTATTATACTACTTCAATTGAAACTATGTTACCAAATGGTAAAGGTGTTCAATGTGCTACTTCACATCATTTAGGACAAAATTTTTCAAAAATGTTTGATATAACATTTTTAGATAAAAATAAGGAAAAACAATATGTTTGGCAAACTTCATGGGGATTAACAACAAGAACTATTGGTGTTGTTGTTATGATGCATGGAGATAATAATGGTTTAGTATTACCTCCTAAAATATCTCCTATACAAGTTGTTATTATTCCTATTAAAACTTCAAAGGATGATCCTAAATTCATTTTAGGAAAAGGAGAAGAAATATATAAAGTTTTAAAAGATAATAATATTAGAGTTGAATTTGATGATAGTGAAATGCATACTCCAGGTTGGAAATATGCTCAATGGGAATTAAAAGGAGTTCCTATTAGAATTGAATATGGAAAGAAAGATTTATCTAATGAACAAGTTACATTTTTTTGCAGAGATACTAAAGAAAAATTCACTGTTAAATTTAATGAAGTTAAAGATAAAGTTATTGAATATTTAGATATTATTCAAAAGAGAATGTTTGATAAAGTTAAAGATTATATGAATAAACAAAGAACTGATGCTAGTAATTTTGATGAGTTTTTAGATGGATTAAATAAAGGACATTTAGTTTATACTAAATGGTGTAATGATTCAAAATGTGAAGATGATGTTAAGGAAAAAGTTAAAAAAATTGCTGCTGAAAATGAAGAAGAAGATTCTGTTGGAACTTGTAAAACTTTAAACATTCCTTTGGAACAACCTAAAATTGAAGAGGGAACTAATTGCTTTGCTTGTGGAAAACCTGCTAAAGTATTAACTATTTGGGGAAGGTCTTATTAAATTTATTTGTTTTTAATTTTAACCTTCTTTTTCAAATAACGAAATAAAGGTTTTTAGTTTAGTTAGATTTTTTAAAGAAATTTTTTAATCTATTAAATTAAACGATTATTTTATTAATGTTAAATAATTTTTGGAATTTAAAATTGATTTTATTTATTTGTTTTGATTTCTTAAATATGATATTCATAAATTTAAATTTATTTTATTTACTCATATTATAATTTTTTTCTTTTCATCTAAAAATATTCATGAATAGAAAATAAAATATATATATATTAAATCGAAAAATTTACAAAATAAAAGAGCCTTTAAACTAATCCATCTGTATTTTTATAATCTTCTTGAGTTCCCATAAACATATTATTATCTCTATCTCCAAGAGTTAAATTTCTATTTTTTTTATTTTTTTTCAATTTACTATTTTTAATAATACTATCTTCAACATCTCTTAAATGATTTCTACTAGCATTATCCTTTTCAATATTTTTAGAATTTACACTACCTGGAATTCTATAAAAATCATTATCGCTATTTTCACTTTTAACATTATTATCATTATTACTATTATCATAAAAAACATCAAGAGAAGATTTTGGAATAAACATACAAATTAATCGATACCAAGTATAACATAATCCTTTATATAATAAATTTATTCCTGGAGGCTTTTTCCATTTTTCTTTTATATGTTCATAAAAAGTTAAATTTTTAAAAATTAAATACGAATGAAGAAAAAATAATTTCCCAATAAAAAAAACAACAAAACAAACATCAAATACTAAAACAAAACTAATAAAAACAATGACAATAATATTATATTTATCTTTTTTATTTTTTTTTGCATGAAAAACAATTAAAAAAATACAATATCCAATTTCAAAATACGCAGTTAAATTAAGAGAAGCAATTAACAAATAAAAAAACTTATAATTTCTTTTCCCAACACAAGTTCCTAACCAAATGCAATGATGATCAAATCTTTCAACGCAATTATCACAAACAGCACAATGAGAAGTTCTTGGAGGACGAAAAATACTACAAGTATAACAATAATTTAAATTTAATATATGTCCATTAATATTACATCTTATTGTATTTCTATATGAATTAAAATAAAAGTCTTTAGTTTGCCTTGTTAAAATTCCAGGATCTGTAAATCCTCCTCTTAAAGCTGAAAATATTGAAATTATGTAAAATAAGGATATTATTATTATTGGGATTAATGATGAATAGGAATATTTATCATAAAATTTAATTAATATTGATAACATTATTATATAAGGTATTGAAAAAAGAAAGATTGATAAGAAAATTTGAGGATATTTCTTTCCTGATATTAATGTGTTTGAACACCATAGTTCATTATTTCCATATGTTTTTAAGGCACTTAGTTCTGTTTCATTCATTATTTAAAATGTGATTTAATATTTATTATTTTATGTAGTGAAAATATAAATAAAATTTTATTTATTCGGTTTGTTTTCATTTATTTAAAATATATTATTTTTAAAATGGTTTTAATTTAATTAAAAAAATAAGTTATATTATCTTTTAATGTTTTAAATAATAAATTGAAAAGTTATTTTTGTTAAAATCATAAAAAAAAACAAATTAAAAAGGAAAACTTAAATAATATTAAAATAAAACAAAGAAATTTGATTTTAAATTTTATTTTTAAGATTATTTAACCACACTCTTATTGTAAATTTCTTTATTTTTCTTCTTTTTCAACATATCTTTCCCAATGTTTATTTTGTTTTTTATCAAATTTAATTGCTCTTCTTCTATTTTTCAAATATTTTGCATTAACTCCTTTAAGATTTTGATATCTATTTCTTCTTGGTCTTTTAATTCCATTTCTATGATTTTTATATCCTTGATTATGATTTGTATGATTCTTGCTCTTTGCCATCTTACTTTTTTAAATATTTAGATATTCTTTAATTTATATTTAAAAAAAATAAATTAAAAAATTATATTTTTCATTCATAATAAATAATTAAATTTAATTAAAAGTTAATCAATTTTAATCATAGAGTAAATTTTATAAAGAAAAATAAAAGTAAAAATAACAGAAATACTTCCACAAATTAAAAAAATAATAGAAGAAATAATAGTCATGACTGAAAAATAAATAATGAAAGTAGAAAATCTTGTAATATTTAAATATAAAAAATAATAAATTGAATAAATTATAATATAAATAGAAACACTTCCTCCAATGAAAAAACTTTTCCACCACCAATTATAATCTCCTTTACATAAACAGAAAAAACAAATAATAATAGAAATTTCAGAAGAAACAATAATTAAAACTAATAAAGCAATAAATAAAAAACCAAACATATAATATATTTGATTTCTCCATAAAGAAGTCATTAAATTTAAAAATTCTATAAAAATTGCAGCAAAGGGAATTAAGCCTGTTAACCAAATTAAATATTTTATTTTAAAATACCATTCTTTTTCTGGAATTTTAGTTGGACAAGGATTTATTCTACAAGGAAATTTAATTATTTTTTTTTTAATTCCTAATAAAGAACCTAATAAAACTAAAGGAACAGAAAAACAAAACCATAAAATTAAAAAAGTGATTATTTGATAGAAGTTAAATGTAACATCTGATTTTTCTAAATAAAAAAAAAGATTAATAAGAAAAAAAATTAAGAATATAAAACAAGGATAAAAAGTTGAAGTTAATAAAGCATTTTTTAACCAATATTTCCCATAAAACATTTTATAAACTCTTGAACTTATATAACCTCCTAAAAAACCCATAATAATAAAATCAATAATTAATATTAAAACTAAATTACCTCTTGTTTCAGGTTTAATTACTCCAATAATGCAAATAATTAAAGAGAAAAAAACCATAAAAAATAATTGAGTTCCAGTACCAATAAAACAAGATAGAAACATTGAATTTATTGGTTTTCTAAATACATCATTACATACTTGTTTCCAACCAAACTCATCAATTATATCATCACCTGTTACTTGAATATTATATACATCAATATCTAATTTTATTTGCCTACATATTATTAATATTATTATAATTGTAAATATTAATATTATTAAATTAGAATTTATAATTCCAAACCAGTGAATTTGACTTGATAAATGAAGGTATTTATCCCATCTTGAAACCATTGTTAAATTTGATTGTTGAAAATAAACATCATAAGTAAATGTAATATTATCTCCTTCTGTTAAATCTTGTGGAATATTTCTTAATTCATAATCAGTTAAATTATTTGTATCTTTACAACCTAAAAAAATATCATTTTGTTTTATTGACGCTGGGAAAATTGAAAAACCTACAATTTCATATTTATCTTTTTGAACTTCGTGAATATCAATTTTAAAAGTATAATGATTGTAAATAAATATTTCATCATAAGAGTTTAAAGAATAACCAATTGGAATTCCTTCATTGTATAAATATGATATTTCTTTAGTGTAAATATCAAATTTTCCTAAAGCTGATGGTAGATTATCTAAATATAAGTTTAAGGAATATGAATGAGTTAAAAGCCATTGAAATTTATCTAATGATTCATAGGATAATGTTGTTGTACATAGTTTTTTACAAAATTCGTTTTTATTTATTAATATTTCATAATTTGATTCTCTTATTTTATTTCCACTTATAATTTCACCTATGTGATCATTTATTAATTTATCATTTGGAGAATTACAAAAACCTAATCTATCATAATTTAATGGAAGTTGGGTTATAATACTTTTTAATTGACCCATTCTTATTTTTAATTTTTCGTTTTGTTCATGCACTTGTTCTAAGATACATAATATTTTATTATTATATATAATATATATGATAAATATTAATATTCCATTAATTGACATATATTAATTTCTAAAAATATAATTATTTTTTTT
>JAEEGL013759912.1_pt1 | contig 22081 bp, 19 predicted proteins | sample 9134231 | NCBI WGS metagenome assembly JAEEGL01 (sample SAMN16246548, study PRJNA631951) | gut metagenome | biome: gut microbiome; feature: rumen; material: fiber-attached | host: Bos | place: Iran: Karaj | collected 2018-10 | reverse complement strand
TTCTTTTCGCCGACTAATTTTGAAAAAATCGGGAATAAAGGAACCAGAAATGCCGTTACCAAAATACCTACGGGAAATTGGAAAATTCTGTTCGCATAACCGATTGCAGTCCATGCACCTTCTTTCAGCTGGGAAGCAAAGAACATATCAACGTATACATATATCTGCCCGATTGTAGAACTTAATGCCGCAGGGAAAACAAGTTCAATAAGATTTTTAAAATCGGGATTGTTTTTGAAATTAAAATTAGGTTTGATTCTGTACCCCAGTTTCCTTACTGCGGGAGCCTGGACAAGAAATTGCAGTAATGCACCTATTGAAGTTGCAACGGCAAGACTTGTTCCGAATTTATCGCCTTTTGAAAAGGCTATAATTGTTATAATGCTCAAACTCATTAAAACGGGAGAAATATTAGGAAGTAAAAAACATCTGTGAGTAATCAATAAACCGTAATAAATACCTATAATACCGCCTATTACTATAACCGGTGTCATTATTCTTAAATGACTGCTTGCCAGTATTACAAGCTCCCTGTTCTCCGTATGGGTTATAAAATCAAGAATTTGTTCGGAGAATATAAATATCAGTATTGCGAACAGTAAAAATAAAAGGAATGAACCGGTTAAAAATGTATTAAAAAGCTTATTAACTTTTTCTGAAGGCATTTTGTCGTCGGGGTTTACCAGTTTTGCAAATACGCTGACTGTTGCGCTGTGAAACGGGCCGCCTACTCCTCCCATTAATATTATTGCTAATGCCGGAATCTGGTATGCATAAAAATAAGCATCGGATACAAGTCCTGCTCCGTAAAAGTTTGCTATGCAGATATCACGCAAAAAGCCTACAAGTTTGGATATTATTGTAACAAAGGCTATTAACCAGGCTGCTTTTAATAAAGATGAATCTTTACTCATCAACAGCCTCCTTTATTTCAATAAATGCGGTCAGTTTTTTGTTTGTTGTGTCATTATCCGCTATAAGATAAGAAATCTTATTATTTCCTTTAACAAGATATTTTGATATATCTTCTATTGTCAGATAGCTGTGAAGTTTTAAATCAAACTGTTTATCGTTTATTGTAATGTGCAGTTTCTGAACACCGGAGGGATTTGTTATGTATAAAGAAGCTTTATCGTTTTCCGTATAGAAATATCTTTCCGCCGGTTTTATATTTGAAACTACTTCAATAGGAATGGTTGCAAGCTTAATACCCTTGTAATAATGCTGTAAAATCTGTTCAAAAGAATATCCGGAGGCTGACATTTTGCCTGCTCCCCATTGGCTTAATCCCACGCCATGCCCGAAACCTCCGCCTATAAACTTATAAACGGGTTTATCCAACCCTATGGAAGTAATTATAAAATTTGCACTTGGCAGGGATATTCCGTTCTTTTGAAAGCATCTTCTTATTACAAGTTCTTTCTGAATAATATATGTATTCTTATCCGTTTGTAACTCAAGCTTTATTATTTTTCCGGATTTCCCTCTCTGGAGTGCTCTTATTGAAAGAACATGTCCTATGTCATCAGATGAAAATATCTGCGGTATTATAAAACCCGTTTTTGATTGGGCGGGAAGGGTTTTCTTCAGCATGTTTTCAAGCTCGTCAATATTCCATTCTTTAGACCATCTGTAATATGGAGAAGCATCATCAAAAGCTTCCGGTCTTGAGGTATAGAAGCGTTCTGCAGCTTCTTCTGTATCAAGTGCTTCAAAATTTGAGTTATCCGGAACAGATGAGAGATAATGAATATCTTTGGAAGGGAATTGTTTTGTTTCAGGGTCTGAGAAAGCATATTCATAGCTTTCGGTGTAACCTCCTGCCGTTGAACTGTACAGGGCAAGAATGGGTTTATTATCTCTGTCCAGTGCAATAACCCCGTTAGTTTCTTCTATGGCTCTGTCGGAAAGAGGTTCTTCCGTATTTGCCCCATAATATACCTGACAGGCAACCGAATCACATAAATCAAATTCTTTATATGCTTTAATCCTCGGGGTAACAGCATAATTTCTGGCTGCAACGGTTTGTGCTTTTAATGCTTCCAGTCCGAATCTTACGGGCATTTCATTCGGAACAACACCTTTTAGATAATTCTTTAAACTTAAAACATTAACTATGGAGAATTTGCTTATATCCTTGCTGCTTCTTACAAGTTCTATAATTCCTCTGTATGCAGCCTGCTTCCCTTTTCGTTTTAAATCTTTTATTTTTATCGGGGTATTATATCTTGAAGAAACAACAACCGGTCCCTGCAAATTTCTTGCTACAAGTTCGCCGTCAACATATATACAGAAAAGATTATTTTCATTTGTAACTTTGATTATGTTTGCACCTTCTTTGTACGGAACGGTGTATCCGGTAACGGAATCTATTACATTAAGAGACGATGCATCATAAAATTCCGCAGAGTTAAAAATATATGTTTTAAATAGAGTATCACTTATACCTACCCTGACAGGCATGAAATTATCCGTAGCAAATACCTCCTGTACGGTAATAATAATAAGCGAAAACAGTATATATAATATTCTTTTAAACATATAATATCCCTATTCTCTATTATAGTAGAAATAAGATATATGGGTAAACAGGGTATATCTTTTTTTAAGAACACAGAAAAAGGCAAGAAAAAAGAAGGTATAAAAACCTTCTGAAGAATGGTACTCCCAAGGGGATTTGAACCCCTGCCGCATCCGTGAAAGGGATGTGTCCTAGGCCTCTAGACGATGGGAGCCTATGTACTGATATTAGTTTACAAAAAGCATAATTCATAGTCAAGCATTTTGTTTAAAATTTCATTTATTAATTTTTTAGGATTAAAAATTATTTATATTATTGAATAAATTAAGTGATTTTAGTATTATATAGATTATAGAAATTGAGGTTATAATGGATAGACAGACTATATTAAGTTATGTTCCGACGGTTATTGAAGCATCATCAAGAGGAGAAAAATCCTTTGATATTTTTTCAAGATTATTAAGGGAAAGAATAATTTTCTTGGGTGAAGAAATTGATGACGAAATGGCAAATTCAATAGTTGCACAATTGCTTGTTCTTGATGCTGAAAATCCCGAAAAAGACATAATGATGTACATAAACAGCCCGGGTGGTGTAATAACCGCAGGCATGGCAATATATGACACAATGAAACATGTAAGAGCCGATGTCTGTACAATATGCCTGGGTGAAGCAGCTTCAATGGGCGCTTTTTTACTTTCGGGCGGAACAAAAGGAAAAAGAATGGCTCTTCCGAGTGCCAGAATTATGATTCACCAGCCCTTAGGCGGAGCGGAAGGTCAGGCTACGGATATTGAAATTGAAGCAAAAGAAATCTTAAGAATGAAAAAAGAACTGAATACTTTGCTTTCCGAACATACAGGCCAGCCGTTGGAAAAAATTTATGCGGATACCGAGCGTGATAATTATATGTCGGCACAGGAAGCAGTTGAATACGGTTTGATAGATAAAGTTATTTAACACTGTTAAAATTTGTTTGAGAACTACCCTTGATAACTAAATTAGGGTAGTTTTCTTTTGCGTATGCGGTCATATTTTGTTTGCCGTCTTCGTTAAAATCCTTGTATTCTTCAATTCCCAGATGTGATTTTATATTATATTTTTTTATTACTTTATTTGATTTCGGCACCAACAGTTTTTTAAAGGCATTACAATATGCATAACTAATAGCTTTTTTTAAATTTATATGGTTAAAAAATATTTTATATTTTGCTATTGCACCTTCTTTAGTGTCTGCAAAACCGAACCAGGGGTCTAAAATTATATTCCTTTCACCGCCTGTATTCATATCAGTTATTGCAAAATTATGGTCAATGGGAGTTTTTCCCGTTCCGACAACTTCTCCTGTCTTTTTATCCAGAAAATCAACTACATACATAAGATTTCCCCGTTTTGTGTTATTATAACCGTTTGCTAATAATGCACAAACAGCAGCCATTGAAGCTTCAAAACAGTTACCTACTTTGCTTTTTTTTACTTCGTTTAAGTTTGCAATGTAAGGGCAGTTCTTTTTATATTGCCAGTTTGCTTTTTCTCTTGAAGCAGTAATTTTATTATTTAAAAAATCGAGATGTTTAAAAATTCCGTCATAATTTTTTTCGGCGGTGTCATAAAAATAATATACATAAGTTGAACTGGCCATAGGAAATTGTTTTTTTGCAAGTCGCTGTATATGGTCGGCTTCACGTATTTCCGGCTTTCTTGATTTAAAATTCAGTGTATTGTCAAAAGATATTTTCATAATTCATTTTCACTAAAAACTATAAATGGAATATTTTGCTACGATTTATATAATTGATTTCGTTTTTTATCATGCTGTATAATTATTCTGATAAAAGGAAAGGATAATTGATTATGGCAGAATTAAAGGGTAGTAAAACAGAAAAGAACTTATGGACTGCATTTGCAGGTGAATCACAGGCAAGAAATAAATATACTTATTTTGCTTCAAGAGCAAAGAAAGACGGTTATGTTCAGATAAGTAAGATATTTGAAGAAACGGCAAATAACGAAAAAGAACATGCCAAAATATGGTTTAAACTTTTATCCGGTATAGGAAATACGGTTGAAAACCTTGAAGCCGCAGCAAACGGTGAAAATTATGAATGGACAGATATGTATAAAACCTTTGCAAAAGAAGCAAAAGAAGAAGGTTTTGATAAGATAGCAATCCTGTTTGAAAAAGTTGCTCAAATAGAAAAAGAACACGAAGAAAGATACAGAAAACTTTTGGCTAATATCAAAGGCGATTTGGTCTTCTCTTCTGAAGGGGATACAGTTTGGCAGTGTTCAAACTGCGGACACATTGTTATAGGAAAGAAAGCCCCCGAGGTTTGTCCTGTATGCGACCACCCGCAGGCATACTTTGAAAGAAAAGCAGATAATTATTAATTAAATTTAATTAAAAAAACAAGTAACAGAAGTGTTACTTGTTTTTTTGTTATTTATTTGCCAGTAAAGCTTCATTATTTTCATCAAAGATAAATTCAACATAATCTTCATCTGAAGGAAATTCTGTTTGGTTTATTATTTGTCCGTTATTTGTTATTTCATGCCTTTTGTGCATTGAAAATTGTTTGTTTAAATGTTTATAGCTGATAAGGCTTAAAACAATAAGTGCAGTAATCATTATGCTTATTGCAATTGCAGCCCGTTTGTATATTCTTTCATAATTATCAGAGTTTTCGTTTCTCAATTTTTGAATAATTTTTTTTGAAAAATTAATATTTAAATTGTTTTTAAGCTTTTCAACAGAGAGTTTTATGTTATTCCTTAATCCGTAGGCTGCAGAAAGCTCGCTTCTTGCCGCTTTGGAATTTAACAGATACTTTCTGAATTTTATACTGTCCTCATAACAGAGTTCATCATCAATATAAGGTGAAATATTGTTATAAAAATTTTCGTATTCTCTTATATTAAAATGTTTATCTGTTTCCAGTCTGTTAAAATCATCTACGAGTTTTTCATATTCAAAATGCAGATTATTAATAACCTCTTTCATCTCTATGTATTTCTGATAGCACCCGCTGCATTTAAAAAGGTGCGTTTCTACCAAAAATTTATCATCATCATCAAGTTTGTTTTCTATATACAAAGATAATAAGGACATTACTTTTTTACATACGGGATTATTCACATTTTTCTCCTTTTAAGCAATATAAGGTTTAAGGCATTCCTGAAGTTTTGAACGGGCACGTGCTATTCTTGATTTGACAGTGCCTACGTTAGTTTTTGTTATATCGGCTATTTCTTCATAGCTCAGCCCCTGTAATTCTCTCAGAATAATAACAATTCTGAAGTTTTCGGGAAGAGAACAAATGAGTTCCCTTATAATATCCGTCAGTTCTTTCCCTTCCGTTGTTTCATCAGGTTTTAATTTATTGTCGCAAACGTCCAAAAGACTGTTATCGTCATCATTATTCCAATATGATTCAATTGAAACTGCTTCGGGCTTCCGCTGTTTCTTTCTGAGTTCGTCATAAAAAAGATGGGTAACAATTTGTCCCAGCCAGGATTTAAACATTTTCGGATTTCTCAAATTCTTTATGTTCTTAGACATTCTGAATAAGGCTTCCTGCGTCAAATCCGATATGCTCTCTTTTGAAGCTCCCAGATAAGCAAAGGAAGCATAAATATTTTTCTGTTCACGTTTTATGAGCTCTTCAACGGCGTCATAATTATTTTGCTGAGAATGAAGAATTAACTCAGGCACCGTCATATTTTTATAGATATTTTTTTGAAATGAAAACAAGTCTTTTCGCCTTTTACAAATGACCTTTTCAAAATAAAATAAACATAAAAGCCTAAATATAACTCATCGGGCATAAACAACAGGAGGAAAATTTTTGTAATATAATAAAATTTATTTATTGAGGTTAAACTATGAAAATTAATGATAATTATAAAAATTTAAACGAAAGTTATTTGTTTTCAACTATTGCGAAAAAAGTTAATGATTTTTCTCTTAAGAATCCCGATACCAAAATTATAAAACTGGGTATAGGTGATGTTACGCTTCCCCTGTGCAGTGCGGTTATTGAAGCAATGCATAATGCCGTCGACGAAATGAGCAAAAAAGAAACCTTTAAAGGTTACGGGCCCGAGCAGGGATATGATTTCTTAAAGGAAGTCATACAGGGTTATTATAAAAAGAATAATGTAACTCTTGATATGAATGAAATATTTATATCAGACGGTGCAAAAAGTGATTTGGGCAACATATTGGATTTGTTTGGTCAGGATAATACGGTTTTAATTCCCGACCCTGTTTATCCTGTTTATGTTGATACAAATGTTATGGCGGGCAGAAAAATTGTTTATATTAATGCAAATGAAGAAAATGATTTTCTTCCCTTGCCCGATAATTCCGTTAATTCGGATATAATCTATATATGTTCCCCGAATAATCCGACAGGAGCTGTATATAACAGAGAACAACTTAAAAAATGGGTTGATTATGCGCTTGAAAAGAAGTCAATAATTCTTTTTGATTCCGCTTATGAAAGTTTTATTGATGATAATAATTTACCAAAAAGCATATACGAAATAGAAAATGCAAAAAAATGTGCAATAGAATTTTGTTCATTTTCTAAAACTGCAGGATTTACGGGTACAAGGTGCGGATATACAATAGTTCCGAATGAATTAAGTTTTGACGGTATGAAATTAAACAAGATGTGGTTAAGACGCCAGACAACAAAGTTTAACGGTGTACCGTATATTGTGCAAAAGGGTGCGGCTGCAGTATTTACAGAGTCAGGTCAAAAACAAATCAAAGAAAATTTGGATTACTACAAACAAAATGCAAAAGTTATAGCAGGTACTCTTGATAAATTGAATATTAAGTATACGGGGGGTAAAAATTCTCCTTATATTTGGTTAAAGTGTCCGGATAATATGAACTCGTGGGATTTCTTTGATTTGTTATTAACAAAAATCGGAGTAGTAGGAACCCCGGGTGCAGGTTTTGGCAAGAACGGTAATAACTGGTTTCGATTAACTTCTTTTAATACAAATGAAAAAACAAAAGAAGCAATGGAAAGATTTTATAAATTATTCAAAACTTGACATTAATTTATTATATCTTGGCATAAACTGTTCATCAAACTCTTTTGTCCAGCCCATTTTGGCTTTATCAGAATCGGTTAAATTCCGGTATAAGTTTCCTGCATAAAATACGTTATATTCAGTATAAACACTTGGATGAATACTATGTTCTGCTTTTGGATTAAACAAATAATCAAAAATTAATGCGGTTTCGGTTATTTGTGTTCCGAACTCGCAGCCGATAAAGACTTTTTCTTCTTGCATCATTTGTATAAATGTAGTAAATTTATCTATGTATCTTCTGGTTTCTTTTTCCCAAGCATTTAAAGAATCTGTAATTTCTTTTTGAGTATAACCATTATCTTCATGTTCTTTTATAACTTCTTCTTTTGTTTCCCAAGCGGGAATATTGCCCATAAAACTCTTTGACATTGGAATAGATAAATAATCTATCCCGTTCTTTTTACATTCATTTTTTACATTTGGGTTACCTGTTAAATCTATAATCCTTTTTATTCCTGCCTTTTTTAATAATTTAACTTTATCTAATTCTCTGGTTTTAATCATTGCACCACGGTATGAATCATGTCCGTATATTTCTTCCAGATTGTGAATGCCGATATTATCCATATAACTGTCATTTACTTTAGAAGGTTTTGATACGAGATTATTTATTGTTTTATTTAGTTCGTATTCGGACATTCTGCCTGCTTTTTCTTTTTCATAAAAGCGCTGGTACGGAGTATAATAATGCTCCTCCTGCCATTTTCTTATAGAATTGCGCATAGGCTGTCCGCCTTCATCAACACCGCATACGTGCCATTCTTCTTCATTACCTTTGAAGTTTGGCTTATGTTTGCAAAATTCAGACGAAAAGTTATTATTTATATTGCTTATGGGATAAATTCTCATATAACTACTCTTTCATGTGTTTGTACCAAAAAATAAACAAAAAAAATTTTGTTATAAGTGAGAAACGGAGTGCAATCTTAAATTAATTTTCCCTTAAATGAATAATCAGCCCTGCCTGTCATATAGACATTATGTTTTGTGTCGGAGGGACTTCCTGCCCATTCTATAGTTAATGCGCCGCCCGGCAGATTTGCCTTAACTTTATTATTCAAGTATCCGTTTAAAATACCGGCAACGGTTGTTGCACATGCACCCGTACCGCAAGCAAGAGTTATTCCGCAGCCTCTTTCCCATACATTAATAATAACTTCGTCTTTTGATATTATTTCAACAAATTCCACATTCGTTTTTTCGGGGAACATTTTGTCGTTTTCTATTGCTGAACCGTATTTTAAAGCATATTCTTTGCTGTCTTTTTCAACAAAGATAATGCAATGCGGATTCCCCATACTTACCGTATTTAATAAGAATTTTTTATCATCAATCTCATAAGGTATATTTAAATTGAATTCAGTTTGACACGGAATTTTAGCAGGCTCTAATACAGGCATTCCCATATTAACCCGGACTTCCGTATCCGAAATGATTTCAGGAATAATAATTCCTGCTTTTGTTTCAACGCTGAACTCTTTTTTATTGATAATCTTGTTGTCATAAATGTATCTTGCAAAACAGCGCATACCGTTTCCGCACATTTGTGCAACAGAACCGTCGGAGTTATAAAAAATCCAGGAAATATCTGCGTTATTTGTATCAGGATTTACAATAATAAGCCCGTCGGCACCTATACCGAAATTTCTGTTGCACATTTTTTTTGCGAGTTTATCCGCTTCAAGCCCTGTCTTTTTATATTCTTCATAATCAAGAATAACGAAGTCATTACCAAGCCCGTTCATTTTTGTGAATTGTATTTCTTGCATTTTCATTTTCTCCAAACAACTCTTAACTAATAATAGAAAATTTATAATAAAATCGCCATAAGAAATTTTTATTAACAAGTGTAAAAGAAAATTTTTTTTGACTAAAAATTATTTTTTTGTTTTATTTATTTTTAAAAATAAAATATTTTTCTGAAAAAATTTTAAGAAATTGTATTTTTTTTATCAAAAAGCCGAAAAAACAAAAGAAAAATCAGATATTTAAAAAACTTAACACCGCACCTTATTTGACGACAGATTAGGGAAGTACGAAAATTATAATATGTGCAGAATAGGTTCAATAAAATCAAAAAAATATATTCATCCGTCAAAAATACTGAAATTAATGCGTTCCCAGCAAAAAGGGCATGATAATTCCGGTTTCGCATTTATAATGCAGGATTTAGGCGGAATTTTTGAAAACTATAAAGATTTGCCGGTTTTATCAATGGCAGTAACAGATGAGGGTATGAAATATGCCGAGGATTTACTGCATAAAATCGGTTTTGTAAGGGTTTTTCAGTATACGCCTGAGGTGTATCCTTCTTTTGAATACCAGATAGAAACAATGCCAAATTATGTTTTTGAGGTATTTCAGTATCCCAAAAACTATAAAAATGCGACCCGTGAAGAAAAAGAAAATTTATTGCTGGATACAAGGCTGAAACTTCGTTCATATCTGGAACAAAATGAAGAGGGTTTTGTTTATTCTTTTTGGGAAGATGTTATTTCCTTAAAAGAGATAGGAAACCCTAATGATATAGGCAAATATTTTAATTTGTGGAGTGAAGAGGTTAATTTAAAATCAAAAATTATTACCGCACAATGCAGGCAGAATACAAATTACGATATAGTAAGATATGCTGCACACCCTTTCTTCCTGCAGGGCTATACAACTTTAACTAACGGTGAAAATACTTTCTATGAAAAGAATAAATTAATGCAGCAGAAGCTTCATAAAGGATACATTGGTTTTGAATCCGATTCGCAATGCTTCTTATACACTCTTCATTATGTCCATAAAATTCTAAAATGGCCGCTTAAATACTATAAGCACGTTTTAACCCCTTTGCCTTTTGAAGAGGCTGAAAAAAGAGAAAATAAGAATGTATTAAAAAGAATCAGAGCTTCATTATCCAACCTGGAAATCAACGGTCCGAATACCACAATCGGAGTTCTTCCCGACGGAACAATGTTTAATGTAATAGATTCAAAGAAATTAAGACCTACTGTAGTTTGCAAAGACGGTGATATTGTTGTTATGACTTCGGAAGTTACAGGTGCAAACGAAATTCTGCCGAACAGGGATATCACAAAAGATATTTATACAAATGAAAGAGAACTTGTTGTGGTTGATAATGATTTGAATATACAAAGGATAGCCCAATGACAACAGTAAACATAAACAGTATTTCAAAAGATGACCTGCCATGGATTGTGGAATATGACAGCGAAAAATGTATGCTGTGCGGTCATTGTGTTGCGGCTTGTTCTTTTGATGCAATAAAAGTTGATGTTCAGAAAAGAAAAAAAGTTCGTGCTATATCAAACGAAGAGGGTTTTCAAATTGATGAAGACCAAAAGGCAATTCCCGTTATAAGACAGGTAATTGATGCAAATAATTTTTGCAGAGGGTGCGGAATCTGTACAAAAGTCTGCCCTAATGGTGCAATAAGGATAACAAGAAACAGAACCGAAATATTCGGAACTAGATACAGAGCAAAAACAGCCGATTCCGTAAAAAGAGGAGGGAGAAGCAATCTTCATACCGAAGGCAGAACCTTGGACAAGATAAAAGTCGGCAGAATTTCTCAAATGACCGACCCCTCATTAGATGCAATAAGGCATACTTTTGATTTAAGAACGACATTAGGGAGGGTTGTAAGTGCCGATAATCTTGATTTTGAAGTTGTAAATGGGGAATTGAAAGAAAAGAAAAATAAAAATTTGCCGGTTAATACTTCTATTTATCCCATTATGTTTTCTGATATGTCAATCGGGGCTTTATCTCCGAGAATGTGGGAAGCAATTGCCATAGCAACCGCATATTTAAACGAGGTTAAACATATTCCGATAAGAATGGCAACGGGTGAGGGCGGGATTCCCGATAAACTTTTACGATCAAAATATTTAAAATATATGATACTTCAGATAGCATCGGGGCATTTTGGCTGGAACAGAATTATTAATTCAATGCCGTATATGCAGGAGGATCCTGCCGGAATTTTAATTAAAATCGGACAGGGTGCAAAACCCGGCGACGGCGGTCTGTTGATGGCGGAAAAGAATGTTAAACTTATACAGGAAATAAGAGGTGTTCCAAAAGCAGATTTATTGTCTCCTCCTAATCATCAGGGACTTTATTCGATAGAAGAGAGTGTACAAAAAATGTTCCTCTCAATGAACTGTGCTTTTAAATTCAAAGTTCCTGTTGCAATTAAAGTTGCGGCATCGTCAACCAGTGTAAGTGTATATAACAATCTTCTCAGAGACCCTTATAATATTGTAGGCGGTTTCTTTATTGACGGGCTTCAGGGCGGAACGGGCGCCGCTCATGAAATTTCCTTAAACCACACGGGACACCCCATTGTTTCAAAACTGAGAGATTGTTATTTGGCTGCTATTCATCAGGGCAAACAGGGACAAATACCTATATTCGCAGGCGGAGGTATAGGTATGAACGGTAATTTGGCTGCAGATACCTTTAAAATGATTTGCTTAGGTGCCTCCGGCGTATTTATAGGTAAATTAATACTTCAGATTGCAGGCTGTGTCGGCAATGATTTTGGAAAGTGTAATGCCTGCAATACCGGCAGATGTCCGATAGGAATTACGACTCAGAATCCCAAACTTATGCAAAGGCTTGATGTGGACAGGGTTGCCGAAAATATCGTCAATTATATATGTGCAACGGATATAGAGTTGAAAAAACTGCTTGCACCTGTCGGAAATTCGACTCTGCCCATAGGCAGAAGTGATGCACTTGTTTGTGTTGACAGAAATGTATCGGAAAGGCTCAAAATACAATACGTATGCTAATGGTGAACGAATGAAAAAAGTAATAAACACAATTGAAAATAATGAAAGAAAATCAACACAAGCCTTGATGCAGGAAATCTGGAGTGCAATATATGACGGCTATAATGATTTTGAGATAAATGCCTGCGGTCAGCATAATATAGGCGGTTCACTCTGGTCTAAAAACGAAAAAGAATTAAATTTTTATATTACCAATCCCGGTCAAAGAGTCGGCTCAATGGGAGTTAAAGGCACAAATATATATGTGGAAGGCTCTGCTCCTGCGGATACAGGCTGGCTTAATTCAGGTGCAAAAATTGTTGTAAACGGCGACAGCGGCGATACAACAGGTCATTGTGCCGCTTCGGGTAAAATTTATATAGCGGGAAACGTAGGAACCAGATCGGGTGCTTTAATGAAAAAAGACCCGAAATTTGATGCTCCTGAATTATGGGTTTTTAAATCAACGGGTTCATTCTCTTTTGAATTTATGGGCGGTGGTATTGCCGTTGTCTGCGGTGTTGATTGCGAAAATATGTCTTCTGTTTTAGGTGACAGAGCCTGTGTTGGTATGGTTGGCGGTATAGTTTATGTCAGAGGCAATATTAAAAATCTTTCCGATGATGTATTTCTTTTGGATTTGGACGAAAAAGATACTGATTTCTTAAAAAACGGGCTTGAAACGTATTTATCCGAGATAAATAAAAAAGAGTACTATGAGGAATTATGTGATTTCTCGAAATGGCATAAAATAGTTGCGAAAACTTATGAAGAAAGACAAAAACAGAATAATATTTCTTTAAAATCCTTCAGAATAAATAAATGGTTTGAGAGTATAGGCGGTTCTATTTTCTCTGACCTTATTACAGACGATTTTAAGTCTTATGATTTGGTTCAAACGGGAGATTCAAGACTCAGAAAACCGAGCTGGAAAAATTATGCGTATTCGGCGCCCTGCGAGTATAATTGTCCGATAAAAATACCTACACAGAAAAGATTTTCGCTTTTAAGAGCAGGAAAAGTAAAAGAAGCCTTGGAATTGGTTTTGGATTACAGCCCGTTTCCAGCAAGTGTCTGCGGTCAGGTCTGCCCTAATTTGTGTCTGAATAATTGTTCCAGAGGTAATTTTGATGAACCTTTAGATGTAAAAATGCTTGGAAGTCTTTCAAAAGATATAAAGTCAAAACCTGTTGAGATAACCAAAAAACAAAGAGTGGCAATAATAGGCTCCGGTGCTGCAGGAATTTCTGCTGCCTGGCAGTTATCAAGAAAAGGTTATTTTGTTGAAATTTTTGAACAGGATAATAAAATAGGCGGTAAACTTTCGCAGGTAATACCCGAAGAGAGATTGAGCAAGGAAATTTTGGATACCGAACTTGCAAGATTTAAAAATACGGGTATTAAAATAAATACTTCAACAAAAGTTACGCCCGAACTGTTTAACAAAATTGAGTCGGAATTTGATGCCGTAATAATTGCAATAGGAGGACATAATCCTGTTGTAATTCCTTTTGAGGGCTATGAAAGACTTATAAAAGGTTTGAATTTCCTGAAAGATGCAAAAAACGGTAAAAAGCATAATTTGGGTAAAAAGGTTGTGGTGATAGGTGCCGGTAATGCCGCTATGGACGTTATAACGGAGGTCTATAAGCAGGGAGTTGAAGAAGTAACTGCAATTGATATTCAGGAACCCTCCGCTTTTGAAAAAGAAATTAAAGCTGCTGAAAAACTCGGAGCTAAGATATTGTGGCCATGTTTTACTCAAAAAATTACCGAAGAAGGTGTATATTTAAAGGACGGAAGATTATTGGAAGCCGACAGTGTTATTATTTCCGTTGGCGACAGACCTATTTTTGATTTCTTAAATAAAGACTATTTGGACGAAAAATCAAGAATAAAAATTAATGAATTTATGCAGACACAAAATAATAAAGTCTTTGCAATAGGGGACAGTATAAAACCCGGATTGTTTACGAACGCAATAGCTGACGGTAAACACGCAAGCGAGAATGTTATTAAATTCTTGAATAATGAACCTCTCACGCCCGTAAAGGAAAAGGATTTAATCCCTTCTAAAAGAATAAAGTCCGAATATTACGAGTGTTATAATTCAACCTGTGATAACGAACAAAACAGATGTATGTCCTGCGGATATTGCAGAGATTGCGGATTATGCAGACAAAGCTGCCCGCAGAATGCAATTTCCCGTGTTGAGAAAGAAAACGGTAAATTTGAATATGTATCAGATCCGAATAAATGTATAGGCTGCGGAATTTGTGCGGGGTTATGTCCCTGCGGTATCTGGGAAGTTGAATGGAGCAAATAGTAAAGTATTTTTAATGCCCACAGTATAAAAAGGACTTTATAAAATTTTTTTATATCTTATTATTTTTGTATGAACAAATTATTTCTTATTATAGTTATATTTGTATTTATAGCAGGCATTTATATGGCTTTTATTGAGCCTAATATGCTTATAGTAAAGCATTACAAAATAAAAGATGAAGCATTAAGCGGTTTAAAAATAGTATTTGCTTCCGATTTTCATTTTAAAAAATATCAGAGAGAACGTCTTAAAAAAGTTACGAATTTAATCAATGCACAAAATGCCGATATAATTCTTTCAACTGGGGATTATGTTGCGGGGCATAAACTTAAATCCACTCTGCCCGTTGATGAAATAGCCGAAAATATATCCCAATTAAAATCAAAATACGGTTATTATACGGTAATGGGCAATCATGATGATTGGGTGGGAAACGGAAGTGTTATTTCCGCTCTTGAAAAAAAAGGTGTAAATATTTTATGGAATGAAAGTATCTCTGTAAATATAGAAGGAAAAACATTATATATAGCCGGTATAGAAGATTTTTTAACCGGAAATCCCGATATAAATAAGGCTTTGGAAAAGGTTAAAAATCCTGTAATTCTTCTTACTCACGAACCTGATATGTTTATTGATGTACCTGACAGTGTTAATTTAACTCTTGCCGGACATACGCATGGCGGACAAATAAGACTCCCCTTTATCGGTGCAATAATTGTTCCGTCAAAATACGGAAACCGTTTTGCTTCCGGATTTATAAATGAAAACGGCAGAAAAATGATTGTAACAAACGGTATAGGTACAAGCATTCTTCCGCTTCGTTTTAACTGCAAACCGGAAATTGTTGTTATAGATTTTGAGTAATTATATTTTACTTACAATCTGAAGCGGGTACTCAAACAGAAGTTCTTCTCTTGCGATAACCCTTATATTCGGCATCATCTGGGAGAATATCAGATAAATGATATGTCTTAACTTCATAGGTGCAATAAGAATTACCTCTTTGTCTTCGGGGGTAAATTCTTCCGCTTTTTCACGGATTTTGTCGATAACTTCTTCTATTTTATTGCTTTCAATTCTTATTACTTCATCTTCGGTATTTTTACCCGTCATAAACGAATTAATAGTTTCCGGAGAAAGTTCGTATGCCTTTATTACGTTATCTTTATTGCACAGAGATTTGCTTATTTGTCTTGCCAGAGCAATTCTTATTCTGCCCAGTAGCTCTTCTTTATCCGTTTCATCGGCGAAGTCGTTTATTTTTTCAAAGATGTAAACTATGTCTTTTATTGAAACCTTTTCTTTTATTAGGCTTGAAAGTATGTATTTTAATTCCGCAACGGACATATAATCGGGAATAATATTCTCAACAAGGTATAAATTCTGGTTTCCGACTATTTCTATATAGCGGTTGATATCGGAATAATCGAATAAATCGTCTATATATTTTGTTACAGAATATTCCAGCAGGCTCGATATGTATTCTACTACATCTAAACCTTTTGCCCAGAAGTCTTTTGCAATTTCTTCATTTATCCAGACGGTTTCCTGTGTTGTAATTGTATCTTTATCAATAACGGAATTTGCCGGAAGTTTTTCAATATTGAGCTCTTTTCTGAAGAAAATCAAATGTCCCGGATATGCGTGTGCACTTAAAACGGGAATACCTCTTATTTTAATGGCAAATTCGTTTTCTTCCAAGGAATCGTCAATTTCTATCTTAATTTTGGGAATTATATAACCTAAATTTTCGGTTAAATTCTGCCTTATATAAACAATCTGCGTAAGCATATTGTATTCGTTTTCGCTGTCTAAAATATCAATAAGCTCTTCCGAAATAGCAAGTGATATTTTGTCTTCACCGAGTTTTTGTTCCATAACATTCGGGTTAATAACTTTCGCAAGCTGTTTTTTTAATTCGTCAAGCTCATTCATATGCCTTGAAATTTCTTCGTTAAGAATTGCTCTTGAATCTTCAGAGGTGCCGTCTATTAAAGATTTAACCTGCGAAATTTTCTGCCTTTTTTCTTTTATCTTTTTCTGTATATCAACGCACAATTCATAAGGGTCAAGCTCGGGATTTATAATTCTTTCAATTTTTGACTTGAAATTCAGCAAATCATCATTTTCACTGTCTGTCAAATCGTCATTATCGACTTCTTTAATGAAAATACAGTTATAAAAAACTTCTTCTTCATTTTCTATTTCCTGAATGGAATACAAATCCCAGCCCTCTTTGGACATATCATTCAGGAGTGCTTCAAGTTTTTCGTTATCATTATAGGGTGAAGTCTTTATTGTAAAAACATTTCTTGTAGGTTTGTACATAAATAAATCCTTTTTACTTTAACCATTATCATATTAACATTTTTATTATTATTTTTGAATAATTCCGGTAACTTTTTTGCCGTTGCAGTTGTACTTAAGTATATAATACCCGTTTCCTGAATCTTCTATCTCTGCATATGTTCCTGCTGCGGTTTTTTCTTTAAAAGCTTTAAGTTCCTCTTCTGCTTCGGCGATTTTTTTAAGATTTTTTTTCATCTGTGCTTTTCGGAGTCTGCCGGTTATTTCCATTTCCTCATTGAGTTCTTCTCTTGTGTACATTTGTTCAACAACTTTAAGGACTCGTACACGGGCTTTAAGAGTATTGCTTTGGTAGAGTTCAAGGTATTTTCTGTCAAAGGAAAGAACAACCATATAATAGCCCTGCGGAACAACATCTCCGTATTCATCATAAAGTTCGCAGGGAAGCAAAAGGTTCGGATATTCCGAAGACTCAGGACCGTGTTTGTATCGGGGTTTATCCGGTTCATAAACTCCTGCGGGATATTGCGGATTGGGAAAATGACGGTCAATACCGTTAAAATCCGTCATAAAATCGAAAGAAGAAATTAAAGTTCCGTCAATAATCATAATATAATAATAATAAATTTTAATGCGGGTATCAATATTTTTTTGTGATAAAATATTAATACGAAATGTCTGGGTGGCGAAATTGGTAGACGCGTACGATTCAGGTTCGTATGGTTCACACCATGTGGGTTCAAGTCCCATCCCGGACATTTTTTTAAGATAACAAAGTCAAGGAGCTACATATGAAAAGAATTATTTTTCTATTAGGAATTATTTTATTATTTTCTTCTAATTTGTGCTTTGCAGACCAACCAACTCAAGTTAATAATGGTAGATATGTAATATATCAAAATCCGCAATTTAGAGGTGATCAATTTATTTTAGATACTAAAACTGGTAAGGTTTGGCAAATGGTTCAAGCGAAAGATGGTTCAAGAATTTGGGATCAGATGTTTTTTGATTGTTATAATGAAGATAAAACATATTCTGGAAAATATGTTAATCCTAGATAACTAAACAAGCTTACATATTTCTAATATTAGAAATATGTTTATGTTACCAATTTTATGAGCAATATCAGACTAGTAGGGTGCGATGTTTCGCACCCCGATATTTATATACTTGTAATTGCACCTTTTTCTGCGGAGGAAACTACTGTCGAATAGCGTTTTAAATAACCCTTCTTTATTTTTGGCGGCAGCGGAGTGAAGTGTTTCTTACGTTCTTCAATCTCTTTTTCATCAACCTTCAGGGTTAATTCACGTTTTGGAATATTAATATAAATTTCATCGCCGTCTTTTATAACTCCTATAATACCGCCTGCAGGTGCTTCGGGGCATATATGACCTATACATAATCCTCTTGTTCCGCCCGAAAATCTGCCGTCTGTTATAAGTGCAACTTTTTTACCCAGTCCTTTACCTACAATTGCGGAGGTTGGTGAGAGCATTTCTCTCATACCGGGGCCGCCTTTGGGGCCTTCGTAGCGGATAACAACAACATCACCCGCAATAACTTTATCTTCCATAATTGCCTTCATTGCATCTTCTTCAGAATCAAAAGTTTTTGCCTTTCCGGTAAATTCAAGACACTCTTTTTCAACTCCCGATATTTTTACGACGGCGCCATCAGGTGCAAGATTTCCATGCAGTACCGCTAATCCCGGGTTTGATGTTATCGGGTCAGAAACGGGGTGTATAACTTCATTATCGCACCATATATCCGCTTCTGCAATTTCGGAAATGCTTATGCCTGATACACCTTTTGTATTTTTCATCTCTGCAATATTGCCGTAAATGGTTTTTATAACGGCAGGTATACCGCCTGCGTTATCCAAATCAGCCATTGTTTTTGCTGCAGACGGGTCTAATTTTATGATTTGGGGTACTTTGAAACTCAATTCTTCAAAGTCTTTTAATGTAATATCAACACCCGCCTCGTTTGCTATGGCTAACAGGTGAAGTATGGAGTTTGTAGAACCGCCCAGTGCCAAATCCGCAATAATTGCATTTCTTATGGAATCTCTTGTAATTATTGAAGAAGGACGTATATCTTTTTCTATAAGTTCATTAATAATAACGCCCGAATCAAAGGCAATACGCTTTGTTTTTGCGCTTACGGCTGAAGATGTTGCGCAGCCCGGCAGGCTCATTCCCATAATTTCTGTCAGGCATGCCATTGTGTTTGCCGTATATAAACCCTGGCAGGCACCTGCTCCAGGGCAGGAGGTTATTTCCATTTCTTTTAACAGTTTTTCGTCAATTTCGCCGTTTGTAAATTTACCTATTGCTTCAAAAGTACCTTTTACCATTGTCATAGTGTTATTATGACATTTGCCGTCAGCCATAGGACCTACTGTTACAACTATGCTCGGTATATCCAGTCTTGCCGCTGCCATAATCATTCCGGGGGTAATCTTATCGCAATTTGTAAGAAGTACAAGCCCGTCAAGTTTATGTGCCATTGCAACGGATTCAACGCAGTCTGCGATTAAATCTCTAGAGGGAAGAGAATAACTCATTCCGCTGTGCCCCATAGCAATACCGTCGCAAATAGCGGGAACTCCGAAAATAAAAGCCTGGCCTCCGCCTGTGTGAATACCTTTTTCTATCTGCCTTTCAATATCACGCATTCCGCAATGTCCGGGAACCAAGTCCGTAAAACTGCTTGCTATACCTATAAATCTTTTATTAATTTGCTGTTCGCTGACACCTGTTCCGTATAACAAAGAACGGTGCGGTGTTCTTTGCAACCCTTTTTTTATTTCATCGCTTCTCATAAAAATCTCCCTATCTGATTCATAGCATAATAATATCAAACAGAAGGTATTTTGTTAAATACTATACAAATTTAAGATTGAGATTTTGTGAGAAATCAGGCTGAATTTCAAATTCGGTAATAAATTCGCTGATATTTTTATCGGTAATTAAATTAATATTTCCGCCGTGAACCTCGGCTACTCTTTTGCAATAGTACAGCCCAAGACCAATACCCGCTTTTCTGTTAAGATGACTGCCCGATATATATTTATCGAAAATATGTTTTTTTATATCTTCGGGAATAATGTAGCCCTCGTTCTTAACCTTTAAAATGATTTTATTTTTGTATCCCGTCAGAGTTACAGTCAGTTTTGTATTCTTAAAGGCGTAATTAATTCCGTTATTCAGAAGGTTTTCCAGCATTCTTCTTATTAAATATTTATCCGCAAACAAAAAACGGCAGTTATTTGTATTTAAATACTCTATTTCAATATTTTTTGAGCGTGCCAGATTGATATTTTCCTTTATACAAAGTCGTATTAACTTATCAATATCTGTTTCACAGGGATTTAGTTTAATAATTCCGTTTTCAAACTTATAAACTTCAAGAAGAGAATGCAGCATTTCCTTCATGTAGTTTGAAGACTCAATGATTATATCAAGGATTTCCTTTTGCTTTTCGTTAATGTTGCCCCAAATACCTCTTTTTAACATTTCAAGGCTTGCTATTCGAGATTGCAGAGGATTTTTTAAATCGTGCACAAGAGTTGCAATAAATAATTCCTTCTGATGTTTTGCTGTTTCCGTATTTATATCGGTGTCGTGCATTTAAATTAAAGTCCGTATTTATTTGAATTAATAATATTTAAAATACAAATGTTCTCTTAAAGATATTACCCGAATGGGTAGAATTTAAATTTTACAAGGGAAATCCGTAAAAACGCACGAGAACGGCAATCGCCATTATTATTGCGATTGCCGCATATATTTATAATAAAGGAGGCAAATGCTCCTATTACATAAATTACGTCTGTAGGGTTTTAATTACGCTGCAAGTTCGTGCTGCAACATTTCAAATTCTTTAAGTGTTGCGTTGATGTTTGCCTGCGGAATTAAGTCGTTGTATGCTTTAATTTCGTAAAACGGATCTTGTTCTTCGGCATCTTCGAAAAAGCTTAAGATACTGTCTTTAACTTTTCCCAAGAAAGAAGTAACTTCTTCTCTTTTATCAGCCTTTTTCTCTTCTCTTGAGAAGGTGTCGCCGAATGCCTGAAAAACGTTTTGACTTTGACTTTCCTGAAAATCATGTCTGAATTGATTTAATGCAGGATTGTTTGCCACTTCCTTCTGCAGAAATTCTACCATTTCCGCATTGGTAAATGTAGCTGTCAAATTAGCAAACGAGTTGACGTTTACATTGTTCTGTGTGTTCATTTTAATATCCTTGTGTATAATCTCTCTTACATATATAAAAAATTTTTATTTTTTAAAATTGCCTTTTTTAAAATAAATATATACGGAAGTTATATTGAAAAATGAAAAGGCTTTATTTATAAGCCTTTTTGTTCTTTACATTCTTAACAATTAATTAATAAAAAGTATATACTTTTATAAAAATTAACATTTAAAGCTTATACACTAGCCAAAACAAAAAAATAGAGTTAAAATGTAACAGCACTTATGGTAAGAAGGGGAAATTAAAGAATGAATATAATGGAAGCTGTTTTTAATTATACTGAAGAACTTATTAACCTTTTTACTAATTGGCTTTCCTGTAATCATAATTATGCGGTTCAACCCGTTCGTTCGGATGAAGAATAATCCTTAAAAATACGAATAAAAAAGGCACTAATTTCTTAATGCCTTTGTTTTGTATTTTTTAATTGATTTAATCCTCATCAATGTAATCGTCATTATCATTGTCGGAATCTTCTTCAAGATATTCGTCAAATTCCTCTTCCGGTTCGGTTTTCATTTCGTCGGGAATATATTTATCTGATTCCTGAAGGAATTGAATTGCCAAATCCAGATGTATCAGAGAGAAGACCGGGAATATTATTGCGTAAGAAATAGCAAAGATTACAACATTTTGTGTATCATTAAACTGAATATTATTAAAAATCGCAGGAATTGATAACAGAATATAGAAAGCTAAAAATACAACAATGAATAATATTACCGAACATAAACAAATCCCGAGAGCTCTCAATATATATGAACTGAGGGG
>JAEEGL014740707.1_pt1 | contig 22082 bp, 19 predicted proteins | sample 9134231 | NCBI WGS metagenome assembly JAEEGL01 (sample SAMN16246548, study PRJNA631951) | gut metagenome | biome: gut microbiome; feature: rumen; material: fiber-attached | host: Bos | place: Iran: Karaj | collected 2018-10 | reverse complement strand
TAGGAGGCGGTAGCCGCCTTTTAGCTTTTTTGAGCTTTCAAAGGCTTAAAACGCTTGTATCTATGCGTTTGTTTTCCATGGTCGAATGCTCATATGTACGTTGAAAAGCCTGTTTTTCATTAGAAATCGTTAGCGCATATTAGCCAAATCTTAGAAATTGCTAAGAATGGCGTGCATGACGTTTATACTCCCTTGTTTTGATACCTACTTCAGTATTTTCAGATAAGTATCCAGTCTGGCATTGATATATCCGGCAAACAGTCCCTCCATGGCGGAGAGGTCGCGCCTGACGTGGTAGGCGTCGAAGGCGTTGTAATAAGCAACCCTATCGCTGAATTTGATGTCGATAGGGGGATAGCCGGCCTTCATCAGCTCAAGGTTCACAAGCAGTCTGCCGGTTCTGCCGTTGCCATCGATAAAGGGATGGATTCCTTCAAACTCGATATGGAAACGCGCGAGTTTCGTCACGATATGTTCCTCACTTTCGGCGTAGTTGTGCAGGAGCTGTTCCATTTTCGGTTCGATAAGGTACGGCTGCACAGGTTCGTGGTGAGCACCCATAATACGAACGGGGACCCTTCTGTAAACACCGCGATCGTCCTTTTTGTCGGCAAGGACAAGATAGTGGATCTGTTTTATAACTCTTTCAGTGAGAGGCGCTTTTTCCTTTACAAGCTCTCTGACATAATCAAATGCTTCCTTGTGACCGACAGCTTCCATGTGATCTTTCAGAGGCTTTCTGTCGATCGTAAGTCCCCGGAGAACAAGATCGGTTTCCCGGAGTGTCAGTGTATTGCCCTCTATCGCATTGGAGTTATAGGTATATTCGACCGTGAACTCCTCGTTAAGCCGTTCCAGTTCGCCTTCAGTCAGCGGTCTTCTTCCATCCAACTCTGCTTTCTTGCGGTCAATCTGAGAGAGGATGCTTTCTTTTGATCTGAACCTTCCGTCGGCAGGCTTTTCGGCGTCAATCGGGATCTTCCATCCTCGTCCTTCCTGATACGCACCCGGGATCTTGCCCTCGGAGCATAGTACTCTTATTCTTCTATCGGAAATACCCCATTTTGCAGCAGCTTCTTTTACTGTCATATACATAAGCCTTCACCTCCAACCTGATGCTTTATTATAGCATTTAACGGAACAATATTGAAGCATTCGGAATAACACAACTCCAATTAGCGGAATAATAAAAGCCGCGGGATTGGGATAAGAAAAGCGGCTCTGCATTTCTGCAAAACCGCTCGGTCTTTCCGTGTATGTCTGTCTTATGATTTCCCCATCGCGCTCATAAGCTGCTTCATGCCCTGGGTCTTCACGCCACAAAGCTCTTGGAAAAATCTTTCCCTGTTTTTCGTAGAGTAAGGGCTTTTCACTCATGGCTCACTTTATCCTTTCCGTTTTTGTATGCCGCAGGCTGATAGGAACGGACCTGGCCCCATGCATTGTTTTCCAGCATTTCCGGCATGTATTCGTCGATCAGGTCCAGGAGGTCCTTCCGGCGGATGATCTCCTCCGCCTTGCGGATATCCGGCCAGAGCTCCCTGTCTGTGTCATAGAAAGGGATCTCCTTCCGGACCCAGTCATAGACGTGCTGATGGAAATCACTGATGTGCTGTCCGTGGGTGTCCAGCCTTCTGCGGATATCTATGGCCTGGCAGGCAGTCAGCAGCTCCAGCGCCAGCACGGAGAGAGTGTTCTCTACGATCAGCCTGGCCTTCCGGGCTGCGGTGGTGCCCATGGAAACAATGTCCTCCTGGTTGGCCGAGGACGGAATGGAGTCCACGGAAGCCGGATGGGCATAGACCTTGTTCTCCGAGACCATGGAAGCGGCGGCGTACTGCACGATCATGTAGCCGGAGTTGACGCCGGGGCTGGTGGTCAGGAAGGGGGTCAGCCCGTTGGAGAGCGCGGAGTTGACCATGCGCTCGATGCGCCTCTCCGAGATGTTGGCGATCTCCGAGCAGGCAATGCCCAGCAGGTCAAAGGGAAGGGCCATGGGTTCCCCGTGGAAGTTGCCCCCGGAAATGACGGCTTCGTCCTCCGGGAAGATCAGCGGATTGTCGGTGACGGCGTTGATCTCGATATTGACCTTGTCGATGACGAACTGCAGCGAATCCCTGACCGCCCCGTGGATCTGGGGAATGCAGCGCAGGGCGTAGGCATCCTGCACCCGGTCCTCCTGGCAGCGGTCCAGGATCTCCGAACCCTCCAGGAGCCGGCGCATATTGTCGGCGGCCAGGATCTGGCCCTTGTGTCCCCGGTACTGGTGGATGCGGGGGTCAAAGGCATTGCGCAGGCCGGTGAGGCCCTCAAAGGTCATGGAGGCGATCACGTCCGCCATCTCCGCCGCGCAGATGCTGTCGTAGAGGGCAATGGCGCCCACCGCGGTCATGGCGCAGGTACCGTTGGTCATGCCCAGGCCTTCCTTGCAGAGGAGGGTCGGCACGGTCCGGATGCCCGCCCGCCGCATGGCTTCGGCACCCGGCAGGACCTCGCCTTCATATTTGGCTTCTCCCAGCCCCAGGATGGGCAGGGTCATGTGCGCCAGGGGGGCCAGGTCCCCGGAAGAACCTAAGGACCCCTTTTCAGGAATCACCGGAAGTACGTTCTTGTTGATCATTTCCACCATGATCTCCACCAGCAGGGGCCGGACCCCGGATACGCCCACCAGCAGGTTATTGGCCCTCAGCAGCAGGATGCCCCGGACGATCTCATCGTCGTAGGGATCCCCGCAGGCCGTGCAGTGGCTGAGGATCAGGTTGGTGGAGAGCTGGTTGGACATCTCCTCCGGCACGGCCACCCGCTGGAAATCCCCGAAGCCGGTGGTGATGCCGTAGGCGGGGCGCCCGCTCTTCTGGATCTTCTCCGCCAGGTCACGGGACTTCTGCATGCGCTCCAGGGCCTTCGGGCTGATCTTCACCCGGGCCCGGAAACGGCTGGCTGCGATAAATTCCTCAAAGACCAGGCTCTGCCCGTCCAGTGTTACTTCTTTTATCAATGAAGGATTATATTTCATGCCTTCCTCCTGCTTCTCTTCCTTAATGCTGCCGCCTGTATACAGTTCTGCCTGCCTTGATCACGGTCTCCGCCAGGCTGCTGCCCATGCGGTATCCCAGATAGTCCAGGTCCGGCGCGTCCCAGATCACCAGGTCCGCCTGTTTGCCGGGCTCCAGGGAGCCGGTCCGCTCCGCCAGTCCGATGGCCGCGGCAGCGTTGAGGGTGACGGCGGTGAGCATTTCCTCCGGGGTCATCCGGTATTTGAGACAGGCCAGGTTCATGACCAGCTGAATGTTGAGACTGGGGCAGGAACCGGGGTTGAAGTCGCTGGCGGCCGCCACGGGCACACCGGCCCGAATCATGTCTCTTGCGGGAGCGAAGGTGCTGCCCAGATAAAATGAGGTGGCCGGGAGCAGACAGGCAATGGTGCCGCCCGCCGCCATAGCCTCGATGCCGGAGGGCCGGCAGACGATCAGGTGCTCCGCCGAAACAGCCTTCAGTTCTCCTGTAAGCTCCGTCCCGCCGATGGCTTCGATCTCGTCCGCGTGGATCTTGGGCTGCAGCCCGCAGGCCTTGCCGGCCTCCAGGATCCTCCGGCTCTCCTCCGCGGTGAAGACTCCCTTTTCGCAGAATACGTCACAGTAGTCCGCCAGGCCTTCTTCCGCCACCTCCGGGATCATTTCCCGGCACAGGAATCCGATATAGTCTTCCCTGCGGCCTTTGTATTCTTCGGGCAGGGCGTGGGCCCCCAGGAAGGTGGCGCGCACGTCCATGGCATGTTCCTGCCCCAGTCTGCGGATCACCCGCAGCTGCTTCTTTTCCGTATCCCGGTCCAGGCCGTAGCCGCTCTTGGCTTCACAGGAGGTGACCCCCAGGGAAAGCATTTCGTCCAGGGCTTCTCTGGCCTTTTCATACAGGGCTTCTTCCGAGGCCGCCCGGGTCTCCCGCACGGTGGAAAGAATGCCGCCGCCGGCATTGAGGATATCCAGATAGGTGGCCCCGTGGAGCTTCTGGCCCAGCTCGTGCTGGCGCCAGCCCCCGAAGACCAGGTGGGTATGAGCATCCACCAGGCCCGGAGTCACCAGCTTCCCGCCGGCATCCAGCACCTTAAGGCCGCCGGCATTTGCAAAAGCATCGGCATTGCCGTCCTCCTCCATGCTGCCGGTCTGAAGGACGGCGCCGTCTTCTATCAGGATAAACGCGTTCTTTTGGACCCGGATCCTGCCCTGGTCCTTTCCCGCCCGGGCGGCCTTCCCCAGGGGGGTAGCCAGCATCCCGATGTTGCTGATCAAAAGACGTTCCATAGCTTGTCCTTTCAGTTGCCCAGGGCCTTTGCGATCACCGCATCATCCGCCAGATAGGGCATGGTGATGCAGTCCCTGCCTTCGCAGAGGCGGTTGTATTCCGAAGCCGTCTCCATGGCGTGCTCGTTGCGGGCCCAGCTTCTGCGGGCCACGCCTACCATGGTGTCCCAGGGCATGGCCATCCGGAGAATGGTATCCACTCTTTCCGAGCCGTCCAGCACCATGCCGAAGCCGCCGTTGATGGCGTTGCCGATGCCGGTGCCGCCGCCGTTGTGCAGGGCCACGTAGCTCATGCCGCGGGCGGCATTGCCCGCAAAGCACTGGACCGCCATGTCCGCCATGATATTGGAGCCGTCCTTGATATTGGAGGTCTCGCGGAAGGGGGAGTCCGTTCCGCCGGTATCGTGATGGTCGCGCCCCAGGATCACCGGGCCGATCTCGCCCTTTCTTACCATTTCGTTAAATTTGAGGGCAATGCTCATGCGTCCCAGGGCATCCTGGTAGAGGATGCGGCACTGGGTGCCCACCACCAGTTTATTTTTCTCCGCGTCCCGGACCCAGACATAGTTGTCATAGTCCTGGTAGCGGCGGTTGTGCTCCAGAATATATTCTGCCGCCGCCGCGTCGGTCTTCGCCAGGTCTTCCGGCTTCCTGGACAGACAGCACCAACGGAAGGGGCCGTAGCCGTAGTCAAAGAGGCAGGGTCCCAGGATGTCCTCCACATAGGATGGGAAAATGAAGCCGTCCAGATCGTTCTGCCCGTTCTTGCAGATGCTGGTGACGCCGGTGTCATAGACCGCCTTGAGGAAGCTGTTGCCGTAGTCGAAGAAATAGGTGCCCCGCTCGTGGAACCTGCAGATCAGTTCATAGTGGTGCTGCAGGGTCTTCTGTACCAGCCGGATAAAGCCCTCCCGGTCGTTTTTCAGCATCTCCGTGCGCTGGGCGAATGTGAGTCCCTGGGGGCAGTATCCGCCGTCGTAAGGCACGTGGCAGGAGGTCTGGTCGCTCATCAGGTCCACGTGGACATTTTTCTCATACAGATATTCCAGCAGGTCCACGATGTTGCCGTGGTAAGCCACCGCGCAGGCCTTTCCTTCCCGCCGGTGCTCCTCCGCGATGCCGAGGGCTTCCTCCAGGCTATCCGTCCGGTGAGTGACCCAGCCCTGGGTGAAGCGGGTCTCGATCCGGGAGTCGTCCACTTCCGCGATAATGGAAGCCGCCCCCGCGATCACTGCCGCCTTGCCTTGGGCGCCGCTCATGCCGCCCAGTCCCGAGGAAATGAAGAGCTTGCCGCTCAGGTTCCCGCTCTGGGGGATGCCCAGCTTCAGCCGTCCGGCGTTCAGCAGGGTGTTGAAGGTGCCGTGCACGATGCCCTGGGGACCGATATACATCCCGCCGCCGGCGGTCATCTGCCCATAGTTGGCCACGCCCAGCGCGGCGACGCGGTTGAAGTTGTCCAGATCGTCGAAGACGCCCACCATGAGGCCGTTGGTGATCACCACCCTGGGAGCCAGCTTATGGGAATGGAAAAGGCCCAGGGGATGTCCCGACATGACCACCAGGGTCTGGTCCTCCGTCAGGATCTCCAGGTACTTCTTGATGAGCCTGTACTGCATCCAGTTCTGGCAGACCTGCCCGGTCTCCCCGTAGGTGGTCAGCTCGTAGGGATAGAGGGCCACGTCAAAGTCCAGGTTGTTGTCGATCATGACCTGGATCGCCTTGCCTTCAATGCAGGCGCCCTTGTACTCGTCGATGGGTTTTCCGTATATCCTGCCCTCCGGGCGGAAGCGGTAGCCGTAGATGCGGCCCCTCTCTTCCAGCTCCCTGACAAATTCCGCAGCCATCTGCTCATGGTGGTCCGGATGGATATAGCGCAGCGCATTCCGGATGGCCAGGGCCTTGTCCGCTTCCGAAAGCGGGGCAGGACGCCTGGGGGCCCTCCGGTATTGTTCCTCCATTCTGGGATATGCAGGCAGTTCGTAGTCGAGCTTCACAGTCATTGTTTCAGTAAATTCCATTGAGCAATACCTCCGGTCTGTTTCTTATCTGCGCCTGTTTCCCGGTCCGCGCCGGCCTTTTTCAGGTTCTTATCGCGGCCGTTCCGCTGTCGGGAGTTTTTCATACATTTTTATTATATACCTGCTGCAGTGTCCGTTAAAAAAACCAATTTGACATACTTGCTATATATAAACAGGTATAGCGGCCTGTATTATTTCTGATTATACTTATATCAAAATCCGGATGGGAGGCCAAAAAATGAAATTTCAGCAGCTGGAGATCTTCTGTGCCGTGGCGAGGGAAGAAAGCATTTCCCGGGCAGCCCGGAGCATCCACCTGGCGCAGCCCTATGTGAGCCGGCAGATCGCCCTGCTGGAAACCGAGCTGGGGACCCGGCTTTTCATCCGGGGCAACAAGGGCGTGCAGCTGACTCCGGCAGGGCAGAGCCTGTACCGGGAGAGCCGCATGCTGATGCAGGGCATGGAGGACATGGTCTCCCACATCCGCAATATCGAACAGGGGATCATGGGATCCCTGAAGGTGGGCATCGTCTACTCTGTCATTCCCTATGCCATGCGGTACCTCACAGAATTCCACCTCCGGTATCCCCTGGTGGAACTGAAGGTGGATATCGGCACCCCCGCGGAGCTGGCGGAGCAGCTGCGGCAGGGAGAGCAGCAGGCCATTTTCATCCGGGGAGGGGCCGGCGGACAGTACGGATTCAGAGAAAGGATCCTCAGTGAGGATCCTTTGGAACTCATTATGACAAAATCTCTGGACCCCGCCCCCGATCTGGCGGAGATCCCCTTTGAAATGCTGAAGGACGTCCCCTTCTGCCTGCTGCGGGACGACGATATCTGGGGCTACAGCAACTATATTTCCGATGAATGCCTGAAGCGGGGCTTCCGGCCCCATGTGGTCTGCCAGTGCCAGAGCACCCATATCGCGGCCCATATGATCCTGGCCGGCATGGGCATCAGCTTCCTGCCCAGGTCCATCGTGGATACGCTGCCGGATTCGGGCCTGTTCTCCAAGCCCGTGGTGGGCCTGCGCCCCATCTCCACCTCCGTCCTGGTCTGGGATGAGCGCACCTCCCTGTCCCCCTGCGGCAAGCTGTTTATCGAGCTGTCCAGGTCCATGCTCACGGGGGAACCTTCCTCCATACCCGGCGAACCGGCCCCGGAAATATGATCCCGGCCCCACAGGCGGGTCTGCTGCTGTCCGGAAGGCGCCGGACCGGCTTTTATTCAGATATTACAATGCGTCCCTGTCCTGCGGGATCCGCAAATTCAGTACCGATCCTTCCGCCGAGGGCGTCCGCCAGGTGGTCGGTCAGCAGCTGGGAATCCAGCTTGACCTGGTTTTTCAGGACCGCAGCTCCCTCGAACATGGTGAAGCCGTCGCCCTGCTCCAGCAGCAGGTATTCCTGGCCGGACACGGTATATCTGCGGTCCGGATCCAGAGGCTCGTCCCCGAACATCACGTTTTTTACCCGGCGCTCCCCTTCGATCCCGATGCACATGCCTTTTTCATCCTTCCAGCAGGGGGTAGGGATCCCCGTGTGGATCTCATAGCTGAGTCCGGAGACCTGCAGGAAGGCCCCGCTCTCCTCCGGGACCATTCTGGCCCCCCATTCCAGGGCGTCCAGCATCTGCTGCAGCTTCTGCTTTTCTTTATCGATCTCCTCCCGGATACTGCTGCGGATGCCCAGAAGCTCCGGGGCCGGGGTCTTATTGGGCCAGCTCCATATCCCCGTATCCAGGACTTCTCCCGACGCGGAGATAAAGCTGTAGCCGATGCTGCCCAGCTGGAGGAGCTGCTGGCGGCTACCCGGATGCAGGATGTGATCGCGGACATGCACCTTCTGGACTCCATGCATATCGTGGCAGTAGAGACCGGCAAGGACCACAGGATCACCGGCTGCACCAAACACTGGCAGAATGATCTCATAAATTTCACTACCCGCGGAAATGTGTCTCTTATGCCCCATGGTGTATGCGCCCATAACGGCACGAAGTCCGGATACGACCCTGATAGTTATGAAGACAGACTCTGGTTAATGAAATCTGTCCTGTCAAGGACCGGAACAGTTGACTATTCTGATAAAGAGTGGACTTCATTAAAAGAACTAGTGAATGGCAAAGACTTTGAAGTCAACACCGTTAAACGTCATATCAGAATGGATTTTGATATGAAACGTAAACCGGACAGAAATAGTTTTGAAAAGCGCATAGTTGTAATGAAGGAAGAACTCTATCTTTACTTCGATCTCGACCGCGCCCAGGATGTCCCTGCCCTCTTGGATCAGTATGTTTTCTTCTTCAACAACCAGCGGCGGCACGCCGCTTTGGGCTACAAAAGCCCTGTTCAGCACAGAACCGAACCGGGCTTTCCTTGATGGTGGTTTTCTTGTCTACTTTCCCTTGACAGATTCACTTAGCCGGAGGTCTTGAGTAGTCTTTCAGCAGCATATATCTTGGAAAATCCGGAGTCTCGAAACGGTATCGTGTTTCTTTCCGTCAGGATAATGCGAGAAGTGCAGTAAAAGAAACCAAACTATTGATTTGAGATCAGCTCACGTATCCCCTTCTGGGTTAAAAAAGATCCACTGCGGCCGCCATTAGTTGAAATCCACCCATTTTCCTTCATTTGATGCATTATCTGACGGATATGCGCTTCGGAGAATTGCCAGCCATGTCCCGACAGCGCGATCATTATTGTTTTTCGGCCACACTTTTTTTGGGCGAGTAGAGCGGCAATGGCTGTATAAATCTCTTGTTCTGTCGGTTGCGACGAATGGGCGGTTAAGGCACTGTGAATGTAGCTCGGCAGATGTTCGGCCGCAATATAGTCTAAGTTTAAGCACTTTAGATATTCCACACAATTGCGCAGTTCTCGGATGTTTCCAGGCCAAGTATAGGCAGCTATCGCCTTTTTCGCATCATCGCTAAGCTTAAAAGAACAGTGAAGCTCTACACAGAAAGCGTCAATTAACTCGAAAACATCATCGCCGCGCTCACGCAGGGGAGGAATCCTGATAGGAAGTGTGCTTACTCGGTAGTAGAGATCCTGGCGGAATTGACCCTCAGCCACACAAGAAAGAAGATCTTGATTTGTTGCAGAAATAATGCGGACATCAATCGGAATCAGCGTGTTTCCGCCTACGCGCATAAATTCTTTCTCTTGCATGACACGCAGTAGCTTGATTTGCATCGCGGTACTCATGCTGTTGATCTCATCCAAGAAAATAGTGCCCTTATCAGCAATCTCAAAGAGTCCAGCTTTTCCTCCTCGTTTTGCGCCAGAGAAGGCCCCCTCTTCATAGCCAAACAATTCACTTTCCAAAAGAGTATCTGGTATGGCAGCGCAGTTAATTGCCACAAAAGGATGTGCCGAACGGTTAGAGCTATTGTGGATCGAATGGGCAAACAGTTCCTTGCCGGTACCGCTTTCCCCGGTAATCAGAACGGCTGTATCTGAAAAGGCCATTTTTTTCGAGACACTAATAGTCTGAAGCAGGGCTGGACTTCGACCTAAAATGTTTTCAAAGCTATATTTGGCTCTATGCCCTTTTTGGGCCAAACGACCAATCAGACGATGCTGGAGGACTTCATCGCCACCGCTGGAAAGAATTGAAACCATGGTTCCAATAAAGTTTTCATCATTCAGCATAGGTGTGGCCGTTAGGTTGAGCTGTTGCTTAGTCTTGCTCACAATGGCAGTTCTGATTGGCAATTTGCTTTGGCGGGCCTGATTCAGCACAGTATGAGGCACAAAGCTGTACAGCGCCTGGCCAATGAGTTCGTACTTGTGCTTTCCAAGAAACCGCAGAGCAGCGCTGTTGATCTCAACAATCGTATCCTCTTCATCTGCAACGAGGATGCCGATATCTATCATACTCAATATCGTGTCATATTCTCGTCTGATACGGCTGGAGTTAACGGTGTCGTAGTAAGAAACGGCTCCGTCACCCAGCATTTTTTTTACAAAGTCCCGATAACACTGAGATTTTGCAATATGAGTATAACCTGTTAGCTTGATAATCTCGTCAATAGTTTGTACATCCAAAGTTCGGGTTCCAATGTCCAGCTTGTTCTTTATGCAGGAAGGGATCAAATCTGGATAACCCGGAGTAATGGCTATGTCAATGCCGTCGGGGATACCGGCACCTGGATAGTAGGGGTGGAATACTATATTCCGCACACCCTCGCGGTAGAGTAGAGCAATGGCTTCCATAGCAAGGCTTGCCTCCTTAGAGACCAAGAGAGCATTGGTTCCAAGGGGGTAGTTCATAAGTGAATACAGTTGATCCCTGGAAAAGGCAAGCCTGCCGTAAACCACAGGCTTGCCCGGATGCAGGACCGGGAGGATAGACTCCATATATTCCGAGACCATTACGATGATATAAAATTGATCATTTGGATCCAATGCAAAGATGGAGCTGTCATCCACTGCATACTGATTCAGCTTTAATTCAGAGCCGAAGATAGAGTGGATTCTTTCATAATCACCAGCACAGTAACTTTTTTCTGCACAAATAAGGCCAACCTGCATTTTTGTGTCCTTTCGTTTTGATTAACAGGATAAAATGGGATTAAATTGGTTTTGTCCCAAATGTTTTATCCTAATTGTGGCAAGGCGTCAAGAAAATCTAAAAAAAACGGATGATATTCTATTCAAGAATCGAAAAATAACCACAAAAATTGACTATGAACAACAAATAATTCTAACTACGTACAGGTTGGCACGAAAATTGCTTGCAGTTAATCGGTAGGAGATTTAGAATAATCTGCCGATATACAGAAAGGAGATAATCACGTGAAGAAATTCGGAACAGAACTGACGCACTTAGGAACTCGTGTTGATTTAGGTAAGCAGGCAATTCCCAAGGTGGCTCCAATCGTTATGAGCGGCGCTTTCGAGTTTGATACACCGGAGGACTTGGAAGCGGCCAACCGTGACGAGATTACTGGCTACAGCTATGGCCGAGACGGTAGCGTTACCAATGACTGTGCCAGAGACATTTTAACCGCCCTGGATGGCGGTGAAGTTTCTGAGATCTTTCCTAGCGGTATGGCAGCTATTAGTTGCGCTCTAATGGCATTTCTCAAGTCGGGCGACCACATCATCATGAGCAGTGTTGTCTTTGGCACCACCTATAATTTAATCGTATGGCAACTGTCTAAGCGTTACGGCATTGAGGTTGATGTTGTGGATATGCTGGCAGATGATCTAGAGTCCCATTTCAAGCCAAACACCAAGGTAGTCTATCTGGAGTCTATCAGCAATCCCATGGTGGCAGTGGCTGATCTTGAGAGGATTTCCAAAATAGCCCATCGCCACGGTGCGAAAGTTATTGTAGACAGCACCTTTGCCACCCCTATTGTCTGCCGACCCATCGATTTCGGCGTGGATATTGTTGTCTACAGCGCCACAAAGTTTCTGAACGGTCACAGCGATCTGATCTGTGGCGCCGCTGTAATCAAGGACAAGGCTGATTTTAAAGACATCGCTGATCAGCGCCGTATTTTTGGACGGAATATCGGCCCCTTCGACGCCTTTCTTCTCACCCGCAGTCTGCGTACTCTGGAGGTTCGGATGCACGTACACTGTGCCAGCGCCATGAAGTTGGCTCTCTATCTCAGTGAGGACCGAGGCCTGAACGTCCTCTACAGCGGGTTGGAGAGTTCCCCCTTCCACGAACTGGCCAAGAGGCAGTTCAATGAGGGAATGTTCGGTGGTATGCTTAACCTGGATTTGGGTACCTACGAAAACGTCATGAATCTGGCCCGCCATCTGAAACTGGTCAAGCTGGTGCCCAGCTTGGGTTTCTTTACCACCACTATTTCAGATACCAGAACTTCTCACTCCAGCATGTCCGCTGACGAGAGGAAGAAGTGCGGCATTGGCGACGGTATGCTGCGCATTTCCGTTGGCTTGGAGAACAGTGATGACATCATCCAGGACTTTGCTCAGGCACTGAATGCAATTGGTCAATAAAACACAGGAAAAAGGAGGGAATAAAAATGATATGTACCCAGTTTCCTGGACACATTGATTTATGACTGAGGCTCAACAGGTGGATGCCATTCTGTACTTTACAGGTGGCATCCACTTTGTTTTTGCCTGGATGCGCTCGTTGTTGTAGTAGTCAATGTATTCGGCCATGGCTGCGGAGAACTCCTCATAGGACTTATAGTCTTTCTCACACCCATAGAACATCTCATTCTTCAGTCTTCCAAAGAAGGTCTCCATGATGCTGTTGTCATAACAGTTCCCCTTTCGGGACATGGACTGTACGATGCCTCTCTTTTTGATTTCATTCCTGAAATAAGCGTGTTGGTACTGCCAGCCCTGGTCGGAATGAAAGATCAATCCGTCAAGCGATGGAAATCTTCCCAGCCCTTTTTCCAGCATCCTTCGGATCTGCTCCATGTTTGGACTCTGTGATAGGTCATAAGAGATGACCTCATTCGTGTGCATGTCCAGGATCGGGGAGAGATAACATTTCCCCCAGGGGAAGCTGAATTGAGAAACGTCCGTCGTCCACTTCTCGAGAGGCTTTGTTGTACTGAAGTCTCTGTTGATGAGGTTGTCTGCAATCTTCCCCACTTCTCCCTGATAGGAATGATACTTTTCCTTCGGACGCTTCCCCTTTAATCCCATGCAGTGCATCAGCCGCTGTACCTTCTTGTGGTTTGCCTTACAGCCTCTGTTGATCAGTTCGTGATGGACTCTGCGGACACCGTAGCGCCCTTTGTTATGTTCAAAGATCTCCCTGATCATGAGGGCTGTCTCTTCGTTCCTTTTGGTTACGGCATCTTCTTTTGAGATCTCATAGTAGTAGGTGGATCTCGAAAGCTCCATCGCCTTCAGAAGATGTTTCAGCTGATATCCGTCTGGTCTCCGCGTTCAACATCGGCATCCCGGCCTTCCTGCTGGCGCTGGAGCCCAATGAAAAGAAACAGCAGGGACGGTTCATCCGCAACACGCTGGTGCGCTCCATCCCGGCGGCGCTCACGTCGTTTTTATCCATCGCCGTGCTGGTGCGGCTGGCGCCGGCCTGGAATATTCCCGGGGACGAAGTCGGAACGGCCTGCACGTACCTGCTGTCCCTGGTCGGCTTCCTGATCCTGATCAACATCTCCCGGCCGCTGAACAAATACCGGGTCGGCGTGATCGTCCTCTCCATCGCCGGCTTCGGCGTCTGCGCCATGCAGTTCAACTGGTTCTTTGAAATGATCCGGGTCTCCGGCCACACGGCGCTGGTATGCCTGCTGTTCGCGGGCGTTGAGATCCTGTTCATGATCGGCCTGACCGCATTGCTGGAACGGATCGGAAAGAAGAAAGCCTGACAGAGTCAGCCAGATTCCCGGGCCGGTGGCACATCGGCCCGGTTTTTTATTGCCCAATCATGCAGCGGTCCGTCAGTCCGCGCGCTTCCGCAGGAGCCGGTATTTCATCAGTCCGTATCCGGAAGCCGGAAAAACGGTTGACAATTTACCACTACATTTGTAGAATAAAATCATACTACATTTGTAGAGGAGATCTGCCATGTCCCCTGTCCGCCGTTTGCCCGATACCGAACTGGAAGTGATGCAGGCGCTGTGGAACTGTGAAGCGCCCGCGAGCCGCGCACAGCTGGAAGAATTGCTGCATAAAACCCATCCGATGGCCCTGACCACGCTGCTCACCCTGCTCTCCCGTCTCGCGGAGAAGGGCTTCGTCCGCATCGAAAAGCAGGGCCGCGGCAGCTGCTACACGCCGCTCGTCTCCCGTTCCGACTACCTGGCCGCGCAAAGCAAGTCACTTTTTGAAAAATTGTTCGGCGGCAGCATGCCTGTCTTCGCCGCCGCGCTCTGCGACAGCGGCATCAGTGAAGAGGACCTGAAGGAACTGCGGGAACTGCTGGAAAGGAGGGAACTGTAATGTATTACGTGCTGCTCGGTATCTTTACCGTCTCGGCTTCCTGCGCCGTCCTGTATCGTCTTTACGCTCAGACCGACGCCTCCAGCCTGAAACCGGACGATCCCCGGGCCGAACTGAAGGCTTACCAGCCTGTCATTGACCCGGGAGCGATTCTGCTGATGTTTGCACTCTATTCAGGAGTACTGGTCTTCAGTTCCGCTTTTCCCTCCCTGATCGGCAAACAGTCCGGGACTTATGAATTCTCCTCCAAAATCGGAGGTGTCCTGCTGAACGCCTTGCTGCTGTTACTGATCTACTATAGCCTGATGCTTCCGCTTTTCCCACTCCTGAAGCGCGTCCTGAGGCCTGCTTCCTGTTCGGCACTGTGGATCCTGCCTAATGTTATCTATGTCATCGTTTATCTGATCCATTCTTTTACGGAACAGAACACCTTCCGTTTAGTCCTCCGCGCAAAAGGTTCCTGGCCGCTCTGGGTCCCGGGGATCTGGCTCATCGGTTTTCTCGCCGTGATGGGACACGGCATCGCTTCTCATCTGATCCTCCGCCAGAAACTGCTGGCCGACGCGGTCCCGTGGAACGCCCCCGGGGTCCAAAGCAGATGGAAGGCAATAAAACAGGAGTACGGCCTGAAAGAAAAGCATTTCTCCCGTCCGCTGTACCGATCTCCTTCTCTCACCACGCCCCTGTCTGTCGGTTTACTAAATCGATCCACCTGCGTAATTTTTCCGGAAAATGATTACACGGAAGAAGAATGGGACCTGATCCTGCGGCACGAGCTGCTGCATCTGATCCACCGGGATCCGCTGGCCAAGCTGTTCATCTGTTTCACGCAGGCACTTTTCTGGTTCAACCCCCTCATCTGGCTCAGCAGCCGTTCCTTAAGCGAAGATCTGGAACGGACGTGCGACGAACTGGTCCTGGGTGACGCGCCTGAAGAAATGCGTCAGCGGTATGCGGGCTTGCTGCTGCAGAGCGCCGCCGACCCCCGCGGCTTCACCACCTGTCTCTCCGCCTCCGCCCGGTCGCTGAAAGACCGCCTGACGGAGGTCCTGCATCCGGTGCGGCGCCGGAAGGGAGTCCTGCTGATTCTCCTGATGATCGTCGCCCTGATCGCGTCCTCAGGCCGCTTTGTCCTGGCTTACGGGGAGGCTGTGACTGTAAAAAATGCCGTACTGAACGGCGAAGCCATCTATCCGGACGAGTGGAAAACGATCTTCTTCTACGAAAACGGGAACGACCTTGCCGCACAACGATATCAAGAGTATCTCTGCCGGGATCCGGAAGCCTTTGTCCGGGCCCTGGAGGAACTCCCTGTATACCGTACGCTGGGCATACCCGCCCCCGGGAACGGGCCGATGATCGTGTCTGACCCGGTCCCCTTCGGCAGCGCACAGATTGCCTCGGTCCGGGTCACGCAGCTGGCACAGAATTATTTCTTCCGGACCGGTAACGGGACATATTATATAGAAACGGAGGACTGGGAGCGGCTGTTCGCCCTGTTTGAAGAGTTATCCGAAGAAAAACCGGAATAAAAAATTTCAGCTCCATCCGGCACTTTGCCGTTTTCAATCGTATTCCCTGTGAAAGGAACTTCAAGCCATGCTGTCCCCGCGATCAGACAATGAGGTCGAAGCAATCTACCTGCGGCAGCGGATGACCGTCTACCGTGTGTGCTTTGCGTACCTGAAAAATCCCGCGGATACCGAAGATGCGGTCCAGGAGACCTTTTTCCGTCTGATCCGCAAGGCCCCGACATTTACGTCCGAAGAGCACGAAAAAGCCTGGCTGATCCGGACGGCGGCCAATGTCTGCAAGGATGAGCTGAAGCGCCGGTACCGTACGCATGAGAGCCTTGACGTTCACCCGGAACTGCAGGCGGAGGACGGATCCCGCACTTCGGACGTCTTCCGCGCCGTGACGGAACTCCCCGATAAATACAAGGCCGTGATCTACCTGTATTACTACGAGGGGTACGACAGCGCGGAGATCGCGCGCATGCTCCGGAAGCCGAAATCGACGGTGCGGAATTATCTGCATGAAGCCCGGAAGCTCCTGAAAAAACGCCTGGGGGAAGACTTTTATGAAGGATGAAACGATTCGAGAATCATGGGACTGGATCCGGCCTGACGAAGCCGCGGATGCGCGGATGCACGGCGCGGTCATGGAGTATCAGCACTCACACAGGGGGAGACCGGCCGTCTGGAAATGGGCTGTCCCGGCTCTCTGCCTGCTTCTCGCAGCCGCTATACTGCTGTTTACCTCCACGCCGCGCGTGCAGTTCAAGGAAAACAGATACACGGTTAAACCCGGCGGCGGCAATACCCTCGAGTATGTCACGGGGGAGCCTGCCGGCCGTGCCAAGTTTGCGTATGATTACGAGGTCAATGACCGCGAACTGACAGCACAGGAAATACTTACGCTGTTCCCTTCTTTCAGCCGGACATCGGAGGAGAATTATTTCAGCGGCGTATTCAAGACTGGGACCGGGGAAATGGTGCGGGCGGAAGGCCGGATCGACGGAATCATGTTTTTCCTGGCACAGGCAGGTCTGGCGCCTTCCGATTGTATCATCACAGGCGCGCCGGAAAGGGAAAATCTGATCGGCGGCGTGCCTGTTAAGGCCGGCTACGCCCTATTTGCCGCCAATAGCAAAGGGGTGCGGAATACGGTCTTTTTTGCGGAATTTGAGATCAACAGAACGACAGTGTACGCGGAGATCGCCGGTAACGAGAAGGACAGCCTGCAGCTTTGTGAGAAGCTGTCAGAAGCGGTTTATGAGATGATCAGAAGGAATGCGCCGGATATTAGCGCTGTCAGATTTGAATAACACAGAGGTACATTTTGATAAAAACAAACGGGCCGTTGTCTCAACGGCCCGCGTTTTGTCATAAATGATCGGATCGGTCGGATGATTTATTCCTCATCCTCATAAAACTCGAACACGTGCCCGTACAGCCGCACCGTGTCGCCTTCTTTCAGCCCCAGTTCCTTCAGTTGATCCAGAATGCCGCGCTCGCGGAGGAAGCGCTGGAAGAACAGGAAACCTTTTTCGGACATCAGGTTGGTGTAGCCCAGCATTTTTTCGATGGCGGGGCCTTCGACGACGTACTCTTCCGCTTTTTCGTCATAGCTGACGGTATACGGCAGGTCATCGCCGACCAGGTCGTCAAAGCTAAATTCGCGCTCGAAGACCAGCGGCTTCTTCCCGATCTCCCGCAGCATTTCCGAGGCTTTGTAAAGCAGGGGCCTCACGCCTTCGCCGCTGACCGCGGAGATTTCGAAGTACGGCATCTGATGCGCCTCGGCGTAGGCGCGCAGGCGGGCGAGGTTGTCGCTATCCGGATCCACGATATCGATCTTGTTGGCGACCAGGATCTGGGGCAGTTCAGCCAGGGCCGCGCTGTATTTCGCGAGCTCGCCGTTGATGTTTTCGATGTCCTCCACCGGGTCGCGGCCCTCGAAGCCGGACGCGTCGACCAGGTGCAGCAGCAGGCGCGTGCGCTCGACGTGCTTGAGGAAATCGTGGCCCAGGCCGACGCCTTCGGCAGCGCCGTCGATCAGGCCGGGGATGTCCGCGATCACGAAGCCGGCTCCGCCGGGCAGGTCCACGACGCCCAGGTTCGGGGTAATGGTCGTGAACGCGTAGTCCGCGATCTTCGGGCGCGCGTTGGTGGTCGCCGCCAGGAAGGTGGATTTGCCCACGTTGGGGTAGCCCAGCAGGCCTACGTCCGCAATGACTTTCAGTTCCAGGAGGACGTGCAGTTCCCGGCCCGGCCGGCCCGGTTTCGCGTACAGGGGCGCCTGCATGGTGGGCGTGGCGTAATTCATGTTGCCGGTGCCGCCGCGGCCGCCTTTGAGGACGATCTCCCGGCGGTTGCCGCCGGACATGTCGGTCACGACCTTGCCGGTCTCCAGTTCGCGGATCACGGTGCCTTCCGGGACGCGGATGACCAGGTCCTTGCCGTCTTTCCCGCTGCGGCGCTTGCTGCGGCCTTCTTCGCCGTCCTCCGCGATGAAGCGGCGGACGCTGCGGAATTCGCCGAGGGTGTTCAGGCCGGTGTCCACCTCAAAGATAATGTCGCCGCCGCGGCCGCCGTTGCCGCCGTCGGGGCCGCCCGCGGGCACGTAAAGCTCGCGGCGGAAGCTCACGTGGCCGTCGCCGCCTTTGCCGGATTTGATGAAGATCTTGGCGCTGTCAACAAACATGATGGTCCTTTCGGGGAGGGCGGCCGATGGCCGCCCCTACGGTGGGGGCTAATACGGTTCTTCAGGAGGTCGGACATGGGTGTCCGCCCCTGCGATTTCATCGTTTTCGTTCGGGGCGGGCTGATGTCCGCCCCGGCAGAGTTTCTTCAAAAAACAAAGGCCGGCGCATCACGCCGGCCCGTTCGGACTTGCTTATTCGCCCGTCACCCGGGGATACACGGAAACCTGCTTCCGGTCTCTGCCCAGACGTTCGAAACGAACAACACCGTCCACTTTGGCAAACAGGGTGTCATCCCCGCCGCGGCCCACGTTCTCACCGGGGTGGATCTTGGTGCCGCGCTGACGGTAAAGGATGTTGCCCGCCAGGACGAACTGGCCGTCAGCTCTCTTTGCGCCGAGACGTTTTGATTCGGAATCCCGGCCGTTTTTTGTAGAACCTACACCTTTTTTATGTGCCATGTCAATTCCTCCTCCTGCTTACGCGTTGATCTTCTCGATCTTGAACTCGGTATAGAGCTGTCTGTGGCCCTGCTTCTTGTGGTAACCGGATTTTCTCTTGTACTTGTAGACGATGACCTTCCTGCCCTTTCCCTGCGCCGTGCAGGTGGCTTCTACGGAAGCGCCGTCCACCGTGGGATTGCCGACCACCATCTTCTCGTCCTTGACAGCCAGAACGCTGTCAAAGGTGTAGGAAGCGCCTTCTTCCACGTCGATCTTCTCGACACGGATCACGTCGCCTTCCTGGACCTTGTACTGCTTGCCGCCGTTGGCAATGATTGCGTACATTGTATTACCTCCAAATGAGAGACTCGCCGGCTGTGGTGGCCTTGAGGCGCTTGGGACCTCGCCGAGCGGCATGCGGAAAACCGCAATCTCAAATAAGATAACGCATGCGCGGGAAAATGTCAAGCGGAAATTGATGTTTTTCCGGCGATTTTCCGCATCATTCCGTCATTTTCCGATATCGCCGCCGGAAAGCGCGTCACTCCCCGTATCTCACCGTTTCCACGGTATATCCCAGATTCCGCAGACTGTTCACGATGCCGTCCTCTCCCACCAGGTGGGCCAGGCCGACGGCAAAGAACACGGTGTCTTCGGAAGCCAGGTATTCCTGCACCTTCTCGACCATCTTCGCATTGCGGAGGGTCATCATGCCGCGGTTATATTCCTCCACCAGGGCCTGCTCCTCCTCGGTCAGGTCTTCGTCTTCGTCTTCCTCTTCTTCCTCGAAGGATCGCGCGATCTCCTCTTCGTCGCCGCGGCACCAGACGTCAAACAGTTCCGCCGCGCCCATGTTGCTGCCGTAGCGGCCGCCGTCGATGGTCTCCTCCAGCATCAGGGCCTGCAGTTCCTCCGAAAAGCCCGACAGCAGGGAGATGTGCTCCACGAAATCTTCCACGTCGCGCACGGGGATGCCGTTCTCCTTCGCCATGTTCACGAGCTGGTTGTCCACGCCGTGCTCATAGCTGTGGAGACGGCCGAGCGGCAGCGTCTCCTGCTCCAGCAGGCTGGTCAGCGTGGCCACGTTGTAACTCAGGAGCGAAGCCATCATGTCGCCGCCGTACAGATGGAGCGCATTTTTCAGTTTTTCGCCCTGTTCCTCATTCAGATGATCGAAGGCGCTGCTTCCGTCCGGATAGAGGATGGATGCCTGATAAGCTTCCAGCAGGTCGTCGTCCTCCTCCAGGCGCTCTTCCATATTGGTCACGTCTATTTCCACGGCCAGAGCGTCGGAGCTCAGCAGTGCGTCATATAGTTTCTGCGGCAGATAGGACGTGCGCAGGTCGCCGATGTGGATGGTGCCGAGCAGCCACAGGGAGCTGCCGTCCGGGGCCGTGACTTTGTAGAACAGCGGGGTGGGGGGAACTTCCGGAGCGCCCTTGTCCTCCCACTTTTCGGTGATCACGTAGTGCGCGTCCGGATCGGCCGGCAGATAGTTCCATTCCAGCTGCGCCGACACTTCCAGTGTCTGTCCCTGGTAGCGGTGGTCGCCCTCGAATTCGATCAGGGAATGGATCGGGAATCCGCTTCCCTTGTCGACGGACAGCCAGAGGGTCCCGGTGCCGGGCCGGAAGGAAACGCCCAGATCGTCCATATAGCCGCGATCGGAGAACATGAGGAATTCCGTGTTTCCGTGGAACCATTTCATGCCGTCCCGGTTCAGTTCGGCCTGTATCAGCCAGCAGTCCTCTTCCTCGGACAGCGAAATGTTTTCGAGATACGTCAGATCCGGCCAGAAATCATACAGGAAGTCCAGGATGCCCTCTTCGATCGCTTCCGGGGAGGCGGCGGGCTCCTGATCGCTGCCGTCGATCTGATAGACGGTCTTTCCGCCGTAATGACGGTATTCCACGTCGGTGGACTTCGTGGTCAGCGAATAGGTGGTCTTGCTGACCTTTTCCAGCAGCATGGGGCCGGCCTGGTCCTCGCCGATCCCGTACCAGCCCTGCTGGAGAAGCACGGAGCCGGCAGCCAGGGACTGGACGAAGGCCACGTAATTGCCCGTGAAGCCGTCCGTCAGGAAACCGCAGGAAGCCAGATCCAGGAGGGGGATCGCTTCCACGCTGCCGACCGGGACCGCTCTGTCGGAGCTGATCTTCGGGATCTCGACGGGTCCGCTCCAGTCTTCCAGATCAGCGCTCACATGCACGGCAACGTCGATGCCTTCCAGGGAGAAGACCGCGTCGTAGACCGTGCGGGCGATCTGCCCCCGCGCGTCCAGTTCCACGGTGCCGGCGGCTTCGGTGATCCCGGTGCAGTTCAGCCCCAGCCACTCCCATTCGGTATCCTCCGCCTCGGAAAAGCGGATCGCGGAACGGCTTTCATCAGCCCATTCCACCGAGCCGTAATTCTCCGGCGTCAGCATGGCCAGAGGCGGGCGGACCGCCAGAAAATCTTTCGCGTTCTGCGCCGCCCTGTAATAGCGGCGGTCCTGCTCCAGCACGGTGTTGCCGCGGGCAAACCAGAACTGATACGTTTCCTTCTGATCGATCGCGTTTCCTTCGATATGGCGGTCCCACTGCTCGGAAGCCGTCATGGAGGCGGGATCGTCCGCATTCAGGACGGTCAGGACGCGGTCGTCCGTGGTGATGAGCAGTTCTTTGCCCATGCTGCGGCTCATTTCCCAGTGAAGGGTCAGGCGGTAGGAGGAAGGAAGGAGCGCGTTCCGGTAAGCATACAGAGCGGAACCTTCGGGGGGCGCTTCGGTAGGCGCTTCGGTAGGGACTTCCGTGGGAGGTTCGGTGGCCGGAGATTCCGTGGGAGGAACTTCCGTCGCCGGTGCTTCCGTAGCCGGGGCCTCGGTCGGGGGCGCTTCCGTGGCCGGGGCTTCGGTCGGGACCTGAGTCGCCGGGGCTTCCGTGGCCGGAGCTTCGGTCGCCGGAGCTTCCGTGACGGCGGGTCCGGTCGTCGGCGCAGCCGTGGGATCTTTTTTCCCGCCGCAGCCGGCTGTCATGCCCAGGAGCATCGCAAGGACCAGGAACAGGCACAGGGTTTTCTTCATGAACATTCTCCTTTACAGAAAATGACGGTATTTTCACCGGGCTGCCGCCCGTTTTTTTATCCAATATGTTTCCGGCAGAGCGCGAGCGCCGCCCGGAACAGGTCTTCCTCTCCGGCAAAACGGCTCTTGTCGAGCCAGACCGCGTC
>JAEEGL015183079.1_pt1 | contig 22083 bp, 43 predicted proteins | sample 9134231 | NCBI WGS metagenome assembly JAEEGL01 (sample SAMN16246548, study PRJNA631951) | gut metagenome | biome: gut microbiome; feature: rumen; material: fiber-attached | host: Bos | place: Iran: Karaj | collected 2018-10 | reverse complement strand
GCTACGGCCCATCGGTTTGGCATACTTTTTGTTTATATTTAGACATAACGACTAAAAACACTACTATTATGAAACCTATCGTAATTTTGGGGCTTATTGCTCTCGCGGTTATCATTATTGCTGAAATCGCTTACATCATTCGTCTTAATATCAAGGAAAAACGAAGGGATAGTCCATCAGTCCGTGCGTGGAAAAACTTTATCAGTCAAGCGCACCTATTCACCTACAAGTCCTGCGATGAAGTCCACGAAGGTTTGTACGATATGATTTGGTTATACGGCGGATACGAAATCAATGTTTGGGTTGACACCGATGGAGAAGTATTCAAATCTGCACCTGTCGTCAGCATCCACCTTAAAGACTTTGATTATCTGCACGATACCGGTGAAGCTGTGGTTCTTGGTTCGTGGGGCAAAGAAAGTGAAAAACTCGCCAAAATCCTACTTGAAAGATTTAACACCGAAATCAAACCACATTTGGCATAACATTTGCATATAACAAGAGTGTATAACCAATAAATCTACTACTATGGGATTAGACATTTACTTTTTCCGCACCAAACGCCCTGCCTACAACAAGTACCAAAAAGACTTGGAAGATTGGATGGCAAACGAACCCGAATTTCTCACCGAAGAGACCGAGGAAGAGGAATCTCGGCAGAAGACCTACGAAGAAATGACCGAAGAGGAACACAAACGCTATTCGGATTGGCTCTCTGCCCGCCCCGATTGGGATGAGATTGCTGAAGAATGTGGCTACTTCCGCAAGGTCAATTTCCTGCTCCCCTACTTTGGCTATGGGGAGAACTGCTCGGACAACGAAATCAGCAAGGGCGAACTCGAAAATCTTGTGGTGGCATGCAACAAGGTTCTCACCGCCTATGACAAGCGAGACGAAGAACCCGAACCCGATGATGAGGACGATGCCGAGCCGTGGGAAGACCTCGCTGATTGCTACCTGCCGACTTCAAGCGGATTCTTCTTCGGCTCTACGGACTACGATGAGTGGTACATTTCCGATGTCCGCGAGGCAAAGGAATGGGCTGAGAAACTGCTTGCCGACCTCGAAGATGATGATATGGTGGTGATGAATTGTTGGTGGTAGTCAATGCTTAAACCCCTGACTGATAATGAGTTAGGGGATTTTGCTACGGCCCTCATTTGAGTACCTTATTTGTGGCATAGTCTTTGCATATACTATCTACGAAACAAATACTACTACTATGAGCAACGAACTGAAAATGAAAAAGAGAATCGAAGTCAACGGACAGACTAAGGTAAAGGATTGGTACATTGGTGCTTTCCCTACTGACGAACTCGGAAAGGATATCAACCCCCTGATTACCTTTCAGGATGTGTATTGCCAACTCTATGTTTGTGGGAGTATCTATGCCTTGCTCGGTGTTGAGGATAGCATTGTGAGGGAGAGAGTGTTTGACTGCCTTGCTACCCTTATGAACTGCTCCTACGATATTATCTATTATCAGTGGTTAAAGGCGGAAGACCCGTGCGAACTCAAACTTTATACCGATATGTCCTCCCTGCGGTTCGACAAGTAAGTTTGGCACGATTGATGCTATATTAAACACGAAACCGATAAACACTACACAAAATGTTAAGTTCAACCGAATTCAAATATTATCAACCCCATTGGTACAAAGACGATGGGACGAACATTGAGTATGGGGATATTCCCGATGAACTCTATTCCTTCCAAGCATTTGTTTCCCCCGAAGCTTGCCGTGAGTGGCTTTGGCAGCACGACTACAATGATGAGGATTTCACCATTGACGAGTACGAAAACGATGAAATTGAGGGAGTTACCATCATTGACGAATATGGTGACGAACTTGAACGAGTGGAAGACATTGACGATACCGACCTTGCAGAGCGAATCGTGGATGTGGTGATTCAGAATGCGGGAAATGTTGACAACCTGCACACTACCAAGCAGGACAATGAGAATCAGCAGGAATACGAAGACCGAATCTATGACTATGCAATGGATATGGTCAATAACGCTATCTGCGACATTGAGCGCAACTATGAATACAATTTCCAGACGTATGCAGGCAGTCCCGAAGATGAGTGGTACGATAAGGCGAGGGAGTATGCCGTAAAGGATATTCTGCGTCTTATGACCGAGGAAGACTAATCCTTAAACCCCTGACTGATAATAAGTTAGGGGTTTTTGCTACGGCCGCTCAGTCTGGCACGGATATTGCTATATTAAGGATGTAACACTAAAAAAACTACTGCTATGTGCCTTATCGTAAATAAAGAGAACCGCAATGCAAAGGTCGCTGAGAATGACATCATTTGCTACAAACTGATGTACGGATACAAGGATGATATTTCCAACGGAATCAGAATCATTACCCCTTACCAACTTAAAGAATTGCCTTTCAATGAGACCATCGTTGCAGAGGGCAGGGCAACAAAACACACCGATGAAGATGATGCCAACCAAAAACTGATTGGTCAAGGTGTCATCCATAGTTATTCCACTTTGGACGGGGCGGTGGATGATATGCTGAATTTCGGTGGCGGAAATATCGTATTCAAGGCAATCATCCCCAAAGGTACGAAATACTATGTGGGTAACTTCGATGGAACTCCTGCGTATGGGAGCAAGAAACTTATCATTACCGATATGATTGTCGGTACGCGTTTTGACTGCGAGTATCCCGAAGAGCAGGCGGTCGTGGACTATCTTTACGACAATTACAAGATGGCTTGCTGCGTTGAGTAAAGTTTGGCACGATTCATGCTATATTAAACACGAAATCAACTAACACCAATATCACTATGGGACAATACTACAAACCTGTATTCACAAATGACGAGGGCAAAATTGTCGCCTTCGCTCACCCTCACCATGTCGACAACGGACTCAAACTGATGGAACATTCTTATGTGGGTAATTCCGTCTGCAACTCCGTGGTTAACTATCTCAAAAAACATCCCGAAGGATTGCACCTCACTTGGGCAGGGGACTATGCCGATGCACAAGAAAGGGTCAAACTCGACAAGGACTCCGATTTCACAAAGGAAGTGTGGAGAAAGGCGGTTGCTGACGGACAGACCGAACTCGGCTACGAAGCGTTCTATGCGCTTGACGATGAGGAACTTTTCGTGGATGACCCTGAGGCAAAGAATCTCTACGAAATTGCCTCCGAAAACGAGGACAAGGAAATCACCTACGAAACCGAAGACCCCACGGATGCTCGGTACATTATCAACGAAACCAAAAAGGAATTTGTTGATATGTGGGACATTATCTCCCTTGATGCGTGGCAGATTCATCCTCTCCCCCTGCTGACCGCTGACGGAAATGGTCGTGGCGGTGGAGACTATCACGGAACCGATTTGGCTTATGTGGGTCGATGGGCTGGCGATGTTATCCGTATCTCTGACAAGAATTCCGATGTAAGCACCTACACACGGATTCGCCCTATATTCGTGGAGGAAAACTCGATTCTCTCTGCCCTCGGAAACATCGAAGCGGCAATCAAGCGAATGGATTACGATGGCATGTCCGATATGTTGTCCGAAGACTTTGAAAAGAGGGTCAAGGAAAGACTCAAAGGAATCGAAGAAGCGGTAAGCAAGTAGTTCGTTAATCCCCTGACTGATAATGAGTTAGGGGATTTCCGTACGGCCGAAAAACATGGCACGATTGTTGCATTATATTAGACATAATAACTAAAAACACTACTAAAATGTTTGACACACAAGAAACAAGATGGGGACACCTCTCTGATGCTGATGAGGAAAAGTCCAATGCATGGTGGGATAAGTATGTTCCTGCTTGCGGTAAGTGCGACACCTTAGGCGGTGAAATCCTTCGTGCTATCAACAAACTTGTCTACCGCTACTACAATGACGGAGATACGGTTGACCACTACTATGGGAGCGACTACAACTCTATGAAAGGCGCAAACACTTTCCTTATGAAGTATGTGCCCGGCTATCGTTCCCTTGAAAATGTTGCCGAGTGGGATTTCGAAAAGGAAGTCTGCGACCGACTGAAGTTTATCGTGGACTACCTCAGCGACAACCTCAACCTCTTTGAAACCCCCAATGAGGATGACTATCTCAACTACGAAGTCTATGAGCCGATTCCCTACGATGAGGAAGAAGAATGGTAGTTTGGCACGATTCATGCAATACTAATATCGTAACACTAAAAAGCACAAGCACTATGAGCCACTTTATTGGATTGGTCTTTTTGAGACCCGATGCAGACCTCGAAGAAACCCTCGCTCCCTTCAATGAGCAGGATGAGGACTACTTTGAGTTCGTTGACAAGACGGATGAAGTAAAAGCGGAGTACGAAAAACTCCCCGACACCTGCCCCTCTGAGGGAACTTTCACCGAAACCATCGACCGCACCGACCTTGTGAATGAGATTTGGGACAATGCCGTCGATGAACTTGACCCCGAAGATGAGAAGGAGTTTTGGAAACCCTACACGAAGAAGGATTATCCTACTCCTGCCGACATCGCAAAGGACAAGAACTACGACATTGTTCCCGATGAGACCAAGCGGAACGGACTGCGGTTTGAGCAGAAGGTCGAACGGAATTGGGAATATCAGCCGAACAAAGAGAAATTTCCCACGCTCAAGGACTATGCCACCGAGTATCACGGCTACACCAAGAGAGCAGGCAAGTACGGCTACGTCCATAACCCCAACGCAAAGTGGGATTGGTATGCCGAAGATGGCGGTCGGTGGGGCGGATTCCTCAAGCGCAAGGACGGAACTATGACCTCCGTTGACCTCCTGACCGAGATTGATTGGGAGAGCGATGAAAATATCCCCTTCTGCTTTGTCAATGCTGAGGGCGAGTGGATTGAGAAAGGCGAGATGGGTTGGTGGGGAATGACCTCCAACGAGAAAAAGACAAAGGATTGGCACACCGAGTTCAAGGAGTATGTTCGCTCCCTGCTTGCCGACCCCGAAGCCGAAGATATTGAAGTCTATGCAGTAGATTTTCATATTTAGTAGTGTTCGTTATCCCCTGACTTTCAATGAGTTAGGGGATTTCGTTACGCAACCCCGAAAGTCTGGCACGATTGTTGCTCTATAATAGGCATAACACAAACACTACTGCAATATGAGAACTGAGACTATCACTTACTACTACTTTGACGAGCTCTCCCCGAAAGCAAAGGAAACCGCAATCGAAAAGATGCGCTACAAGGTTGGCGGCGATATGGTTGAGATAACCGATGCTGACTACGAAATAACGATGAGGAAGATTGAGGAAGTCTTCAACATCAAAATCAAGAATTGGGAAGTCGGTGGCGAGAACAACTACCATTATCGCTTCGAGTTTAATTCTCACTACCACTGGGACCTGGGCAACGGAGAATACTATGAGGACGAACCCCGATTCTTCCTGCGATGGTTCAACAATGAGATTTGGTGGCGGGTCTATGAGGGCAAGTATTTCAGCAAGACCACCGGCACGAGCCCCTATCGGTACATCAAGCGCAATAGCAAGGTGCTGAGTGAAAGACCGACATTCTCCTGCTGCCTTACCGGTACCTATACGGATTGGGCCGTGGACGATGCTCTCAACAACGCTTGGGAACACGCACGGAAAGGTGGCACGATTGAGGAGTTTATCGACAATATGCTTGACCAGTTTTTCGCTCAGTGGGGGAAAGACCGCGACTACTGCTTTGAGGACTGCGAGATTGAGGACTACCTTATCGGCAACGAATATGAGTTTTTAGAGTCCGGTCAACCTGCGTAAATCATAATCCCCTGACCGACAATGAGTTAGGGGATTTTGGTACGGCCCGTCCATCAGTTTGGCACGATTCATGCATTATAAAGGGAGTAACAACTAAAAAAACACTACTACTATGCAGAACATTGTAAAACTGAATGTGAGCCGCGACACTTATAGCATTCGTGAAGCCGCTGACTATTCCATTAGTGTGGAAGAACTGATTGATACCCTCCGTCGGCTTAACCCCGAAGACAAGGTGGTTTTCTCCAATGACAACGGCTACACCTACGGCTATGTCTGCGAAGATGTTGTCGAAGAGGAAGAGGTGGAAACCCGTGAGGAAGAAGAGAGGCGAGAGGAAATCGAGGAAGCGGAATCCGAAATCGACTCCATCAAGGAAGATATGGAGTATAACCTTACCGAACTTGAGGCGGAATACGAAAATCCCTACGAAAACCCCGAGGAAGGCGAGGTTGCTATGTCCGATGAGGAATACAAACGCAGGAAAGCGGAAATCATCGAAAAGGCAAACGAGGAAATTGCCCGAATCAAAGAGGAGCACAATCTGTAGTTTGGCACGATTGATGCTATATTAGATTCGTAACACCAAAAGCAAATGCTATGATTAAAGACCCTATCGGACACAAAGTCTATGAACTTGTAAGACCTAATGAGCAGGCTTGGTTCTTAACCCTTGACAAAGAGCATACTTACGAAATCGTGCGTGTGCTTGACTACGATGAGGCAAAGGACTACTGCCGCCATTACATCCTTAAAGGCGAGGACGGAACTGAGAAAGAAATCCAAGAGCCCTACTGCGTTTTCATCCCCGACACCACTAAGGATGAGATTCAAATGATTTCCACCTATCTCAGCGACAACGGACTCTATGCCGAAGTCTATCACTATTCCACCGAAATCCCTGCAATCGTGGTAAGCATTTCTTGGGGGGATTGGAAACACGAACACGGATGGTGCAACGACCTTATGAGGTATCTCGGCTACAACGAAATCGGCAACCAAGTGACTGAGGAAAACGGAAGCGATTGCTACTCGGCAGAACACTATTACCTTAAAGAATCATGATTTCATATGAGAAAGTATTAGAGAATATCAAACGATTGCGGAGTGAAGGACTGAACACCGAGAACTATTGGCTCTACCTAAAAAGAGATGGCTCGGGAGTTTCCGCAAGCAACGAAGAACAGCCTACACCCAACTCTATCGGCTATTTTGTGGAGGACGATTCAAGACTGAGAGGCATCTACAACTTAGCAAAGAGGCGAATCGGTAAGTAATCTTAATCCCCTGACTTACAATGAGTTAGGGGATTTTGCTACGTCCACCTGACAAAATGACATATCGAACTGACATAAAGTTTGGCACGATTCATGTATTATATGTTGTGTATAACCAATAAATCACAAAGCATTATGGAAATCACCATCAACATCCCCAAAAACACCTACGAAGTCCCTACCGAAGTCCGTCCCGAAATCGTTCAGCAAATCTGCGAGTCTTTCCTCTGCGGTAACTGCGACTCAACCTATTACCCATTCTCCGAAAGTTGCTATCGCAGGGCAACCCATTTTGTTGAAGTCCGCAAAGGCAAGGGTCACGGATTCATCAACCCGGCCGACTATCAAGGGACAAGGGAGTGCGTTCGGTTCCACGGCTGCGAAATGTCGGCTGCGGTCAAGGCACTGAGGGCGGCAGGATACCACATCTTCCGTCTCTACTACTATGGCTCTTGGATGGGTTACCGAGTCTCTACTAAGCCGTTCTATATGGATGGCAATCAGCGCGGAGTCGAAGTCACTGAGATTAACGATTTCATTGATTAGTTTGGCACGATTGATGCTATAACAATGAACATAAACCCCTAAATCACAATCACTATGGACTCTAAGAAAGTAAAAGACCTCGCAGGTAAAATCTTCAAGGCGGTGCTGAAAGAAATCAACGGCAAGAAGAAGTGGAACAAGGAACACGCAAAGGACAAGTATTTCCGCCCGCAGACTATGGTTGCCGACATCCAAGTGGGAATGAAACACGGATGGATTGGAGCAAAGGACGATTGCTATCAAATCAAGGTCGGTCGCGGTGGATGGCAAGACCCCATTATTGCGGACGGAATCACCGACTACTATGACCTCAAAGACATTATGGGGGAAGTCAGCAAGAGCCTCAACGAGCAGAAAAAGGTCAAGGGATGGGGTACCCTCAACATTGTCACCGAGACCCTTGAAAAAGACACGGGTTCGTATTGGAACAGACCGAGTTTCAATTACCCGTCCAAAGTCACCCTCTGCGAAAAAGCCTGCAAGGAGTTCGTATCCCTCAAGAACTTCATCAACAAGTACGGCAAGGGCAGGTATGGCTCGGTCAATCTTGCGGACTACGAACTCTTCAACTCCGCTATGGGTGGCAAACGGGGACGGCTGTGGGACGAATACGGGGATAGATGCTACCTCGCAAACAAGCCGAAGAAGTGCGCCCTCTACCTTGAACAACTCCGCAACCAACGGGGCACGAAGGACACTATGCTCTGCGAACGGGGGCAGGAAGATTACATTGACCCCATTGACCAAAGGTATTCGGAGATGCACGAAGTGGAGTGTGACGGGGAGAAACGGCACTATCTCCAAATCACAATCAAGACTCCTACGGGACGGGTCAAGTACGAGGCGAAACTCTACTAATCGGAAACCCCTGACTTACAATGAGTTAGGGGATTTCGTTACGCACTCCGCAGTAATCCGTTATATATCAGTAAGTTATAACTACTACAAAAAAATTCCGAGAAAAACAAATTATGGCACGGAATTCGCAATAATAAACGCGTATGAACCAAAAAGAATAACTATGGCACAAGTAAAAAAGACTGCAAAGTATTACCGCGACATCCTCAGTGGTGATAACATTTCCGCTGCACTCAAGGTCCTGCCCGAAGTCATCAAGAAATACGGCTACAAACGATGGGAAACTGCAAAGGAAGGTGGCATCATCAACCTTAAGAAGTACACCGAATTCGAATGGAATCACCAAATCGAAGGGTTTTTCCTCACCGACAAAGACGTACCCTGCGTTGACATCTATTGGCAGGGTGACTCTACCGATGGTAACAATTCGCTCTATGTTCGTGAGTGCGTCAATGGCTATGTAATTCCGGCGGAGCACGAAGTCATCGATGGTGGCACTTACTACAAGCATAGCGACATCCGTATTTCCCGAGATGAGTTTTCCGCCGCCCTTAAAGCAGTAGCGAAGTATCTCAGCCCCGAAGCAATCAAGGAAAGAAAAATCGCTGCAAAAAGAGGAGAACTTGACAACAAGGTCTTCGCTTTCATTGATGCCAAAAAGAAGGATTTGGACCGGTGGGAATTGGGGGATTTCTGGAATGGTCGGATGGCGGTTCAGAGACTCCTTGAGAAAGAACCAGGCCTGTTAGACAAGACGTGGGAAGAGATTGAACCCATTGTCAGCCAAGTCTATGAGAAGAACAACAAGACCATCTATTCCTATGGTGGTTCGAAGGAGTATGACCTCACCTATCGAGTTGCAACGGCATAGTTTTTGCGTAAGATAGGTGATATGGTCATCAATTGAGTACCTAACTAACTAAAAATCAAAGTATTATGTGTCTTTACATTACAGAACACCCGAAGCAGAAAACCGCCAAGGAAGATATCAAATGTTATAAAGTCCTTGCCGCATACCCAGGAAAGAAGGAGACCACGTATTTCACTCCTTATCAGAACATGCAGTATTACCTCGGAGAGACGATTCGAGAAAAGGGTCGGGTGAAGAGGGGATGTGACTATGGATATTATGGATATGCTGACCCTATGCCGTCGATTAGCGGTGGCTGCTTACACACATTCGCCAACCTCGACCAGGCAATAAGCTTCGCGAACCACAGATATCCAATGTACGCCATTCATCAGGAGTGGGTGGTCGTCGAGTGTATCATTCCTAAGGGTACCAAGTATTATGAGGGAATGACCGGTCCACGGAATCCAAAGTCCAGCTATGCCTCGAAGGTGCTCCATGTCACGGATAACATTGTCTATAAGACCTACTAAAGTACTCATTTGATGACCTTATTTGGATTTATAAACTATTTTTTGTATATTTATAGTATAGGAATATATGGCGAAGTGGCGGAATTGGTAGACGCGAGGGACTTTTACTAAAAATATCTCTACCTTTTGGTAACTGCGTGATATTTATAATATAGAAACACCTATTGATATGAAGAAACATGTAAGAACAAAAGAAGAGTATGAAGCCGCGATAAAGAGTTCATTTAGTATTGCTGAATCACTTAGAAAGCTTGGACTGATTGACAGGGGTGGTAATTACCGGGTAATCAAAAGGGCAATAAAGGAGTATGGTATTGATACTTCGCACTTTACCGGACAAGGGTGGAATCAGGGTTTAAAGTTTAGACCTAAGCCCTCGATACCGACCTCCGAGTTACTGGTTCAGGACTCCGATTACCCGACCTTTAAATTGAAAAACCGACTCCTGAAGGATGGATACAAGGAACATCGATGTGAAAGATGCAAGCGGACCGAATGGGAGGGTGAAGAAATACCACTTGAACTTCACCACATAAACGGGGACAATACGGACAACAGATTAGAAAACCTTCAAATGTTGTGTCCTAATTGTCACGCACTAACGGACAACTATCGTGGAAAAAACAAGAGTGCACACCAGGAAACTGATGATGTAGAACCTGCCTAACAAACGGAAGCCTTTCTTATAGCGATGTAAGATTTGGTGACGGCTTACTAAATTGAGTTGAATACTCATAAATGGCGTAGAGACTATACGGCAGGAGCCTAAATGGAAACACAAGGCTAAGAAATAGTCCAGACTACAACATCTCTAGTAGATGGTTCGTTTAAAAGCGAATGTAGTAAGAAAATCCCTTGGGCCGCATGGTCCGTGTGGGTTCGAGTCCCACCTTCGCTACTTAATGGGTTCTCGAGTAATGTCATTTTCACACACCTCCTTTTAGACACGCCTCGAGGACCCTTTTTCTATAGTTTGGCACGATACTTGCTTTATCTATTGTACATACGACAACACTTAATTAACATTACACAATGGAAACTAACCACTTTATCAACGCACTGTACGACCTTGAGCACGAGGCGGAGAAGTACATCCATGACACCTTAGGGGACCATGGGGTGATTAAGATTGACCTCACGGATATGATTGAGGCCCACATTAATGATGAGTCTTATGACCCGTATGACGAATTCTGCATTGAAGTCCCGGACGAAAATGACTATGACTCTCTGAAAAATATGGTCGTCACTGAAATCACCAAGGACAGCGTATCTGGTTTCACCTTTGACTCGAATTGCTGTATGCTTCCGTTTTTCGATGAGGATGATGACCCGGAAGACTATATCGAGACCATTTGTATCAACGACCTTCCCACGCGTTCCATTATCGCGATTGCGGATTACGTGGTGGCGGAGCAGAACAACATTTAAACGGAGGAATGAGCTATGGCAAAGAGAAAATCAAGAGGAATGCTCGGACTGCTCGGTGATATCAAGTACGATGCAATTGCCGCTATCTATGGTTATATGAAGCGATACGACATCACCGCGATTGCTTCAGACCTACACGGGGACATATATGAGCTCAGGGTAGCAACAACCAGCTCAGGCGATAGGACCATAGAAGTGAGAATCAAGGGTACCGCAGTATGGACCGACCTGATGGCGTTTTCAGTGGAGGCTATAGTAAACATGCTTGCCAACATCGAGGCCGGGTTAGGGATAGAAGACGAATGATTTCATGGTACCGACGAAATATATAGGGGAAGATATATGACTCGGTACCAAAATATTTGTTTTTCTCAAGTTTTTTCTGTATATTTATAGAGAAACACTGAAGACATGAAGATTAGTAAGAAAAACCAAACCATCAAAATCATCACTATCTGTGCCTCTCAATTGGCCATGATACTCTCAATCGTCCTTGTGCTCGTCGGGGTTACCAAGGACGCTGCATTCCTGAAAATCATTCTCGGTATCCTGTCGATGGCAAGTGTCCTGTATCTCGGGCTCATTGGCTTCGGCAGCGTTGTAACTGAAGCGGAAAACGAAAAGCTCAACCAGAGAGTCGACGAACTTACAGAAACGGTTACCAGGTTTGACGACGCTGTAATAGAAATCAATCAGAGAAATGACAAGAATTCTCAGATTATGAAACAGGCAACACAGGGAATAGCCGGGTCACTCGAGCTCCTGATGGAAAAGATTAAGTTGATGACAGAACCGCCCGTACAGCCTGAAGAACCACAGAAGGGTAAAAAAAGATAGGTGCTAAGGACTCTTTTGAGTACCTAAAATACAAGTATGGCATAATATTTGCAGTAACATTGAACACATGTTAATTGTGTTATAATTGGTCATCTAATTGGTCGTCTCCCTGTATATCGACAACCCGGACAGCAGTGATTGTTCTCCTGGTGGCAAAGACAGGGTGGTGGAGGATTGGGCCTCTCAGAATAGCCGTCCCTCCTGTCACAGAGCTCACCCGAGACAGGCTAATAACACCGGGTGAATAATGGGGTTGTATCCGCTCACTCTTATAAAGTGTCGAAACGGTAATTGGTTGCATGTGGGTTCAAGTCCCACCTTCCCCACCAATATATTAAGTATGAAAGAAGATGTATCAGAATACTATAAGGAGAAGGGGTATGTGCGTCTGTATGTAGTTACCAATTCTGAACCAAGGCGTGTCGCTATTTTATATAAGGACGACAATACCTCCTCTGTAATGAGTTATGCAAAATATTTATACACTTCCAAATACCGGGAAGATATCGACGGAAAAGAATACCATATCGACCATTGTAATGGAGATAAAATGGACGACAGGATTGAAAACCTCCAAAAAATTACAGGTACATATAATAGGATAAAAGACCATGCGCACAAGGAAAAAGTAATATTAACATGCCCTGTATGTGGTAAAGAGTTTGTTTTTGAGAAAAGAAACCTATCATCACACCCGAATCCTTGTTGTAGCAGAAAGTGTGGAGGAATTAAATCACACTGGAAATAAAAAAATTAAAAAAATTTGTTTTATTAAAATATTTTTTGTATATTTGTAATAGTTATATAACGCGCATATAAACACGACCAAGGAAACTAACAGCAACCTTCACTTTAGAATTCAATCCAAGAATGCAACAATAAAGAAGAGTTTCCTGTTTATTTTTACGTAGCGGGGTAGTCTGGAGAGGTTCCAGCCCGGTCTCATAAGCCGGTCCACGGGGGTTCGAATCCCTCCTCCGCTTCAAATCAAGTGAGGAAAACCTACAGCAAGTTTTAGTTTTAATTAAAAATCCGACTTGAAATCAGATACAACAAAAACAATGTTTTCCGATTGACATAATGGTTTTAAGAATGCGTACAGCAAGTTATTAATATTAACTATTATTAACTTCAACTACTAATCCCTGTCCGGTTCTAGGAACTGGGCTTTAAAAGCGTCACTAATTCTGGGAAGACGCGGCGGGCAATGACAAGGCAGACCGGCCTCAATGGGACTCCTTCCGCATTCTGTCGACGACCATTTAAAAGAAAAACCGAGTGATTTTATTTTCACCCGGTTTTTTTATATCATTATCTGTCTGAAGTTATGCCGTCGTCTGTGCTGCGTTCTTGTTCATTTTAAGCGATTCTGAGCCATCTTCAGGCGGGAAATACTCTCTCTTCCTACATTCAGTGTTAAAGCATTTGAGGCGTTCCAGCATATCAATACGACCCTCCATACGCTCCATCCTTTCCTCGTTCTTCTTGGAATATTTCTCCATCTTATCCTCGACGTAACTATCCATTTGCCTGTACATCTCAACAGCTCCCATATTATTCTGTTGGTTTATGGTACCGACTTCAGACTTCTCCCTCTTCCGTCCAAATAGTTTCTCGACGACCAAGTATAGAATTCCACCTGTCCCGCATAACGCTATTACTATATTGGCGATAAGGTCCCAATTGAACGCTACTCCCGCCACGACTTCCTGTTCCATAATATTGTTTTTTTTTTCTTCACTTATAAATAGTACTTGGCGGAAAAAAGTTTGGCATAGTTTTTGTCCTTCATTGAACACCTTTATGTATCTAGTGGAAAAACGGGGATACGAAGCGGGTGAGGAATATTTAAAAAAAAAATCACTCGACGAAAAAAACCGAGAGTACCCTGAAGTGAAGGAAATATGCCGTCGCCGAAAAAAAAGTTATGCCGAAATGTATTTTCTTAATAGTTTGGCACGGAAGTTGATATACCCCGAAAACACATAGTTCATTGAAAGCATATGTCCAGAAGACCAGCACCGGATGACTTCAGTGTATTGAACTATTTCCCCCTTTATATACACTAGGAGCTCCGCTGTCATGATGTACGTGATTCCGCCGTCTTCTCCCGGTGATATCTGAAGTATATGGTCCTCGAGGCATGCTGCAATGTACGCCAAACCCCTAACTCATTATAAGTCAAGGGATTTGGAAATGTGAAATATTTTTTGTATAATTAAAGGTAGAAACACTGAAGAAGACATGAGCACAAGGAAGACCGCTGAAGACCTAAATCCTGTGGAGAAAATGCAGCAGGAACGGAATGCATTGAGGAAGGGTACCATAACATATGAGCCCATTGAGGCCGCTGGTAAACGCATAGAATACCTTCAGAGCACCATTGACAAATACAAGACCGCCGGAAACAGAGATTTGTTATTAATATTCGCAAGTCATGAGCTCAGAACCCTGTACGACGTTAACAATAATTCAGAGTCGTCACGTGCCCTGGTGGAAAGACTCGAGGATACTCTGTATAGATTCTATGGTACCTTGAGTGAAGATACGCGTAACGTCTATTTCGATACAACAAATCCCATCGTAATCAAAGCCATACTGAGGGACCATGCACCGAAGAAGGACAGCACGATTGAAGTCGACCTATCATTCGAACCCACCAATGCAGAGCCCAAGGAGGAAATATTTCAGAAGACAGAAACCTCAACCCAGTATGAATATGTCAATCACCCATCCCACTACAACAATTATTCCATGGAGGTGATAGACATGATGCTTAAGATATGGGGACCTGAGAATGCAGCTACGTTCTGTGAGATGAATGCATATAAGTACAGGATGCGACTGGGATTGAAGCCTGAGAACCCCATCGACCAGGACCTGAAGAAAGAGAAATGGTATCTGGATAAGGCGAAATCTATCAGGAAGGAATACAATCTCCCCGAACCAGACCGCAAGGAACTCTTTTGAGTACCTAATTTTATCTCCCGACCAAACTATTTATAGGAGATAAAAAACTTAATCATTATGCAAAACAACAATCAACTATCCCCATTGCTCACCCTGGTCTATGTGTTACTGGGTGCGGCCGGCGTTTATTTCGGGGTTACCGGTACCTTTTCACACCCGTTCCTGAATATTGCTTGTGTCATTGCGGGTATCTTCGTCCTCCTCCAGGGTTTCGATAACTCCGACAAGAATGACCACCGAGGAAGGTACAACGACAATCGGGGAAACAATCCTATGGGAAGGCGATAAGTAACATGCAACAGAAAACTTATCCAATAGGTACTCTTTTGGGTACCTATTTTTTTACCCTATGGGAGTGCACGAAATACATGTCCGCAACGTCCTGTTTTGTCCTAAAGTTAAAAAAATTGCCCGAAAACCGGAAAAAAGTAGTCGATTTTTGTATGCTAAATTGTCCTAATGTGTCCGATTTTTTTAATGGTCGGTTTCTTCACCCCGTATGTCCCCGTTACTATATCATTCGCGGATAACTACCTCGTGGACAAACACTTACGGGAAATACTCTTCGGCGAAATGTTCCTTGTTAAAAAATATCTCCCCCACCACACCCCATTATGTTAGTTCCCCATGGTGGTCGGTTAGTCTATGCCACATGTGTAAACGATAATTACCCCTCGCCGACATTTCTCATTCTCAGTCAGTTATACTCTCTCGTGGTCGCTAATCCCATTTCGTTTGCACCCGTTTCGTTTAAGCCCATTTTACAACAACGAACAAACGAAAGCAAATGAGATTGTCGTACAGAATTTTAAACACGCCTAACAATCTGTAAATCATATAGTTAGTTGCGTTCGGCGAGGTATATTTTCGGGGAATAATGCTGTACGGGAAACTTTAATTTTTCCGGAATTTTTTTGTGGTCGGAATCGTGCGGGGAACAGTTTGATTTGCATAAACGGACCCAACGCGAGGCAGAGAAAGTAAATGTCCAATAAGACTAATGTTTGCAAACCCATAATTTGCTTCCCTCCGCGTCACTGAAACTAACATACATATAAGACCAATGTTTGATTTCCACTTTCAGACCCAACGCGAGGCAGAGAAAGTAAACGTCCAAAATCATACGCCTATCATTCGACTATCATTTCCCCTATCACAACCTACAAACATTTCAAGGAACCTATTTCAATATAGGTCCTTTGCCAAAAAATGTAAATGGAAAAGGGGACGCGGAATCCAATCATAAAGGTCATGGCATAAAAAAAAAGAAGGACATCGGCTAAGATTCCTTCATTGTAATTTTTTCATCTTGTCTTTATTTTATCATTGGGTTACGTGGCTTGTTCTTGGTCTTATGATTGTTATACCACCGTTCCCTCTTATCCATCACATCATATTTACTTATACCGCCAATTATATCAAAGATGATGCGCTTGAAGGTGAGACATTGATGATACCTATAAGTGGCGACATTCCTTATCTTCGTACTTACATTGGGAGAATCTATATCTCTATCACCTTTCTTGTTCATTCATATATTTTAATTTTTTTATATGTCAGTCTATCCGCTCTTCACATTGGTACACGTAGGAAGTGTTCTGGGTGGTTAAATGGTTGATAATTGGAAGTATATCATATTACGCTATTTTCCACTTTCTTCCACATAGTATTATAGTATTGTGTGTCAGCGAGTTATAGTATGTATTTAGAGCGTTTGTACAGGGGTTTAGAAGTAGTTGATAGTTAGGAAGTTATAAAGTGAAAAGAAAAACTTGCATCAGGGGGGTACTGGTTGAAGGTCGTAACTCACTCATAATAAGGCGTGTTGTTTCCCATATATCTCATCGGACTCCTGTTGTATTTGAAGCGGTACATTGTCCTCATGTCCTCCGCTGATTGCATTGGGTTGGACGAGTATCTGAATCTTGGATATGTGGTGGCATGGGAGAAGAATACGTTGTTCTTTGCTTCCTCCTCATCCCCCACTACGTACCATTTCCATATGTCCGGTGAGTCTATCTTCATTTATCCTTTCTTTATACTGACCATATAATTCACCTCATTGGTCTTTCTTACACTCTCCTGCATTTGTTCCGTTGTGAGGATTGTATCTTTGTCATCGGTTCTCTTAGTCTTTGTCGCCTCCATAATCTTCTTTTTCTAATACTGCTCGAATGGTAGTTTGCTTATCACTTCACCCTCCAGCCTTAACTCAACGTAGAGGTGGTCCTTCTCATAGTGCCATACGAGTTTAAGGTTGTCTTTAATGTACTTCTTTACTTCTTCCTTGTTCATAATTACATTCCCTGATATTTGTTGTACTTGATTATAATCTCGCCGAAGGATTCTATCTTGGTAATCTCCCTGAATTCGGCGAAGGTCTTGAAATATATCGGATACCCACTCATGGTCTCAAGTGGCTTCCAACGCTGCCAGAAATAATCCCTCGCCAGGACCTTGTAAACACCCGTCCTGCTGTCGCGAATCAACTTAACTTTTCCTCTCATAACTTCTTCTTTCTTAATCGTTGTTTTATCTATTTTTGAGTTCCCTGATTTCCTTCTTGGTCATGGCCTCCAATGTGGGAATATCTTCAACATGATAACTTCTGTTTCCATTGTAAAGGTACGGCACAAAATCAGAGAAAATGCAGTCGTTTTTCTTCATCTTGTTTGTATTAATCACGTCAATCTCGCCAAATGAAAGTGGTATGATGCAAAGGCCATTTTCCAACACCGGATAGGTCCTGAAAGCGTTGTACTTAAATTTGTTCCATTCCCACCCCTCATATTCGTAATCAATGTAAATTTTGCAGAACTCCTCGGCGGTTCCCAGTTTAAAATCATCGTCAACAAGCATATAGTAATCATCACAACTATATGACTTAAAATAAACTAATTTCATAACTTCTTAATTTTCTTTATTTGTCTACTGATATGCTATAATAATAGGTAAGTGCTTCTATCGGCATTATTTGCTGTGAGGCGTAGGATACATATTTCTTGTTGTCAGTATCCGGATAATACAAACCCTCATAGACATACTTGCTATCTTTGGGGATAACACACTTCAGGATGACGTAATTGGTTGTCGTGGACGTTCCTGACTTCTTTTTTATAATCTCCAATGCTCCCTTTGCCCCACGGAGTGTTTTGAATGAGTGGAAGGAATCACCTTGAATCGCAACCATTTCACTATCAGCAGAATAACTCGAATAAATCTCTGGCCCCATCTTACCTATCTTTTCAACCTTTCCCAACAAATAAGGAAAATAATAGAACGGGCTAAAAAAGCGATTCTCTGCAAACACGCATATTTTGTAGCAGATAATATCTTTCTCCGGTTTGATTTGTAATGCTTTCTCTAAACACATAACTTATTCCTCCTTATTGTTTCCATCAAGTATTTCAGCAAGTTTTTCCCTAATCTGTACAAGGAACTCTTCAATGTCAATGTCGTCAACTTGACCATTTGCAACGACAACATCAATTTTACCAATGATTTCCTCTATTTGGGAGGCACAATCAGCAAGACATACGACATAATGTTCCTTGTAATTTGTGGAGCGGTAATTCTTGCAACGATGACAACTAAATGAATTAACCTTCCATTTCTTGTCAAAAGGACATTCCGTCTGTGCAAATAGTCCGTCAGATGTGTATTTAATCTTCGCCATATTCTATACAGTTTTATACATATCCTCGGGTGCTTCAAGAGCAAGACCCATAGGGATTAATCCGCGATAATCAAAATGGTGAGAATTGAGCCATTCAAGAACTTCTTCAAACGAATCCCAGTACATTATTACATGTTCAATCGGAAACTGACCATTTCCAAAATCGTACGTAAATACAAGGTTTTCAAATTCTTCTTTCTCTTCTTCCGTCATACTTGACATTGGACGAAGATAGGGCTTGATATATTTAATCTCAATCGGTGTAATGCCTTTTGCTGTAACTGCATATTCCCAATCGCCTTCATCTGTAACAATCAAGTCAATACCTTTCATAGTATAGATGCAATCGCCAGATAAAGTGAATTTAACCCCATACAGTAATCTTGCACAAAGGTCCTTATGTAGTAATTGTTTTTCTTTTTGTGTCATACTTTTTAATTTATATTGTTTTGATTTCCTTACATCTAAGTCCACGAAACAAAAGTGAAGCCCAATCTGAACTATTATATGTACCGCCTCCATTTCGTTCCCAAGACCAATCCAATAAGCCGCAATCATCGGTTAATGGGTATTTAAGTGTTATGTCGTTTTGAATTATACACACATTAGGAGATTGTACCACTATGCTATCCGCAATAATCTCTACTTTTTTACTGTTAATCTTATACGATTTAATATTTAGCATTCTCTCGTAACCAGCACAAGTAATTTTGATGAACTTACTGGTGGCCCTATAAACGATTTCCTGATATTTTTGTAAATCATCTGCGGTACGGTTATATTCTTCGTCCAAACACCGTAAAACTTCTTTGACTTTATCTCTCTTAAGACTTATTTTAAAGTTCTTTGACGGATTAAGTATTCTGCTCATCATCATTATTTTAACCAATTTCTTCAATTAAAAATTTAAGTCTCGTCTCAGCACTTTTTAGTTCATCTTCTTTATCTTTTATTTCTCTTTTAATGTTTTCAATAGTTTCAATCAACACTTTTTTGTAATTTTCGTCATATTCTCTTCTACTTTTTTCTTTGTCATAAGCATCGTTTTTCTTATCATCTTTGAAATATTCACAACCTGTTTTACCAACATATTGAAACATATCTTTTCCTTGCTGATGATGTTCTTCTGAACAAACTACACCATCAGGAATGCCACATCTTGATGAAAAGTCACAAAAATTACAAGTTCTTTCACGATAATTCTTCATATTATTCTTCGTTATATTTTCATTGTCCTACATATGTCATAGCTCATTAATTCTCCAATATATTTCTTGTAATTCTTGACCACGAAAGAAAGCCTTCGAAGTTCCATTGATTTCCTTATTCCTGTTTTGAAGCAACTCCAAGATAGTGTCCTTGCGGATATACTCTACCTCGTATTTCTTGTCTACGGGATTATCTGTAGAACTTATCGAATAATGATTGTCTCCAACATTTGCAGTATATATGTAGATTTTATCAGGTGCTTCCATATGTTTATTCCTCATATAGTTAGTAGGGTTTGTAGGGTTTTATCGTGTAATATTCGTCGGCATAATCATAAGGAAATTTCTTCATTTCCTCACATTTTTTATGCAACGCTAATTTTGCGGCATTATGCGATTCAAATGCCGTAACAAATTCATCATTGCAATATAACGCCCACCACTTTGGCTTATACAGTTGTTCTTTCTCTTCTTTTGTCATAGTTATTCTACAATTGAATGTGGGTTCTCTATATTTTCTGGCATTTCACCGTATCTAACAACAGCCACGCCAAGAGCACCAATAAGATTATCAAGTCTTACCAAATCAACAATTTCATTCAGCCACCACATTTCGGTTTCATTGAGTTTGAAGTGTGTATTATCGTTTATCCACTTACTGTAACGAGGATGCTTCAATATCATATAATACACATACCACCCTTTATATTTTCCAAAAGGCATAATTCTTCCAAATTGATAATCCTCTTCTCTTGTGGTATCATTAGATAGATTTGTTCGCAAGCGTTTTTTCTCTTCCTGTGTCATAGTTATTCTTTAAAGCGTAATTATTCGTTTTCAATTTCCCACTTGTCTTTATCAAGATACATACTCCCACTATGATATTTCTGCTCAATGATACTGTTGTCAATCATATAGTATCTTACACCTATAGTAACATTAGGAACAATTATTTTTGAACCATTATTCTTGTTTGTAAGTGTGACCATATTGTCGTGTGTTTTCTTTATTATTACAAATCCCGTGCCAAAACCGCTATTTCACGGCAAGTTATACATATCTTCTGGTGCTTCAAGTGCAAGTCCCATAGGAATCAAACCCCTGTAATCAAATATATTTTCGTTAAGCCAATCAAGAGCATCTAATGTTAACTCACGGTATGGCTTTCCTTCGTCATCAGTATTATAGTGGGTTAAAGTAATATATTTGAGTTTTTCATTATCCGTCATAGAAGACATCGGACGGAGATAGGGCAACCAGTTACTGTTAATAAGGATTAGCGGATTACTGTTTTCGTAGTCTTCAACATCAAGTGCAATTGGTTCACCAATTAATTTTTTATGTGCACCGATAAGGCCAATTTTCACTCCATAAGGTAACCTCGCACAAAGGTCCTTAAGTAATAGGGTTTTATCTTCCTTTGTCATAACTTAGTCTTTTAATAAGCCTAAAACCTCTTCGATTTTTTCCCGTTGTTTCTTGCAATACAACTCAATATATTCGAGCTCGCCGAGTATTTGTTGAGCCAACTGACGTATCAAATATTCTTTTTCCTGTGTCATAGTTTTACCACTTGTCTTTTTTCTCAATGACAACGGAAACCGCATTGTCAGAGCCGTTTTTTGTTTCAAGGCATACCATTGTAATCACCGAATCTGTTTTCTTACAACCATATTTAGTTTCAGCAATAATAGGCAAATCACGTCCCGCTGTATCTCTTATCTCCTGCAATCGCTCAATAAGTCCATCAAGAGTCATTAATTTATTCATCGTCTCCATAGTCACATAGTTTGTTAAATGTAGTAATTTCTATCCACTCGTCCGGACCACAATTTGCTGTGTCAAAATCATAATCCGGGTCTTGCATAATTCTCACACCACTTACAGCAAACGGCAAACACATGTCTTCGGTATTATTTACCCCAATTTCAAGATGGTCATTTCGTCCGTTATCTGACAATCTTTCAAGCCTGTTTATAAACTCTCTTAAATTCATACGCAACGTAATTCAATCCTCCTTAAAATTCTATTACCAAATATATTTAAGTTTCGCACCATTGTAAAACCTTCTGTTACCGAATCTTACCTCGGCAGCAATATCAGGGTATTCATTATAGAATTTACTCCATTCCT
>JAEEGL013225882.1_pt1 | contig 22083 bp, 33 predicted proteins | sample 9134231 | NCBI WGS metagenome assembly JAEEGL01 (sample SAMN16246548, study PRJNA631951) | gut metagenome | biome: gut microbiome; feature: rumen; material: fiber-attached | host: Bos | place: Iran: Karaj | collected 2018-10 | reverse complement strand
CATGCCCGGTGACCACGTAGTCATCACTGCCGAGCTGATCCATGCTATCGCTATGGAAGAGCAGCTGCAGTTCGCTATCCGCGAAGGCGGCAGGACCGTAGGCGCCGGTATCGTTACCGAGATCATCGAATAGTTTGGCGGAGCGTCGCAAGACGCTCCCTTATCGGAGATATTCATGAGTAAAGACAATAAGATTCGTATCAAGCTGAAGTCCTTTGATGCCCGTTTGCTGGATCAGAGCGCTGCCAAGCTGGTGGATACGGTGCGCAACACCGGCGCCACGGTTTCGGGCCCTGTGATGCTCCCCACCGAGAAGGACATCTACTGCGTAAACAGAGGCACGACCATAGACAAGGAGTCTATGGAGCATTTTGAGACCAGGACGCACAAGAGACTCATAGACATTTACAGCAACGGTCCCAAGACCATTGATGCATTGTTTAAGCTTGAGCTGCCCAGCGGCGTAGATATTGAATTTAAGGTGCCACAGTAAAATGATTAACGGTATAATCGGAAAAAAAATAGGAATGACCCAGATCTTCGATGAAATGGGCAACCTTACCGCCGTAACTGTCGTTGAAGCAGGCCCCTGTGTTGTGACACAGCTCAAGACTGTGGAAAAGGACGGTTATCAGGCTGTTCAGATCGCCTTTGGCGATATCAAGGAAAAAAACGTTACAAAGCCGATGAAGGGTCATTTTGAAAAGGCTAATTCTCCTCTCAAGAGGACCGTCAGAGAGATCAACGTGGATTCTCTTGACGAGGTAAAAGTCGGCGATGAGATAAAAGCGGATATATTCAGTACCGGCGATCTTATCAAGGTCACGGGTATCAGCAAGGGAAAAGGGTTTGCAGGAGCCATGAAGAGATATCATTTCCATGGCGGAGAAGCGACCCACGGTTCTATGTTCCACAGAAAACCCGCTTCCGGCGGCGCTACCGATGCTGCCAGGACTTTCAAGGGTTCCAGAAGACCGGGACATATGGGCAATAAACAGGTGACTCAGAGAGGCCTTTCCGTTTACAGAGTTGACGCTTTCAGAAATGTGATCCTGGTTGCAGGCAGCATTCCCGGCCCCAACGGCGGGACTGTGATCCTTACCAGACAACTGCCCGGAGGATAATAATGGCTAAAACAGAGATTCTTAATATGGCCGGAACGTCAGCCGGTGAAACAGACCTGAAGGACGAAGTCTTTGCAACGGAGCCCAACGTCGCTCTTATGCATCAGATAGTTGTTGCCGAAGAAGCCAACAGCCGTCAGGGAACACATGATACCAAAAACCGCGCCCTTATAACCGGCGGCGGAAGAAAACCTTTCCGCCAGAAGGGGACAGGCCGCGCAAGACAGGGGACTATCCGCGCGCCTCATATGTATCACGGCGCAGTGGTGTTCGGTCCTCATCCCAGAAGCTATGAGCAGTGCTCTCCCAAAAAGATGAGACACGGCGCTGCAAGATCTGCTTTTTCCGCGCGGTTCTCCGACGGCGACATCATCGTGGTCGACGAGATCAGGCTTGATGCCATAAGCACAAAGAGCTTTGCCGCATTCCTGAAGGCCGTAGGCGCAGAAGGCAAAGTGCTGGTTATTACTGCCGAAAACAATGACGTGGTGTGGAAATCGGCCAGAAATATCCCCGGTATATGCATGAGGGTCGCCCCTCAGATGAGCACCAGGGATATCCTCGTTGCCGACAAGATCATCATTGAAAACGGTGCTGTTGCCACACTTGAGGAGGTTCTTTTAAAATGAGAGACGGTTATATGATACTCAAGCGGCCGGTGATCACCGAAAAGGCGATGGACCTTACCGCAGACGGAACTTATACCTTTGAGGTAGCCATGGATTCCAATAAGATCGAGATCAGGAACGCCGTGGAGACCGCATTCAACGTAAAGGTAGCAAAGGTCAATACCATGATAGTCAAGGGCCGTAAGAAAAACGGGTACAGCAGACAGGGCAGAGGCCGCAGGGTCACCGGAATGACTGCTCCCTGGAAGAAAGCCTATGTCACTCTGCAGGAAGGCTATAAGATCGATATTTATGAAGGAGCCTGATCGGAAAAATGGCACTTAGAAAATATAAACCAATCACACCTGCCCGCAGATACTATTCCGTATCTACCTTTGAGGAGATCACCAAAACAGTTCCCGAAAAAGGGCTGCTGCTTCCCAAAAAGAATAAGGGCGGAAGGAACAATTCCGGGCGTCTTACGGTTCGCCATCAGGGCGGAGCCGTTAAAAAACAGTACCGGATCATTGACTTCAAGAGAAACAAGTTCGATATTGAAGGCAAAGTCGCTTCCATCGAATACGATCCCAACAGAAGCTGCCGCATAGCCCTCGTTTTTTACAAAGACGGGGAGAAGCGTTATATCCTTTGCCCTATGGATCTCAAAGTCGGCGACGTCGTCGTATCTGGCGAGAAAGTAGATCCCCGCTCCGGCAATTCGCTGCCTTTGGCAAATATCCCTCTGGGTACGCTGGTGCACAACATCGAGCTCAAGCCCGGAAAAGGCGGCCAGATGGTCCGCTCCGCGGGAGATTCGGCCCAGATCATGGCAAAAGAGGGCAAATACGTCACCCTCAGACTGCCTTCCGGCGAAATGAGGAACGTTCTCGGCGTTTGCTATGCTACCATAGGCCGCGTGGGAAATGAGGATCATTCCAACATTTCCGTAGGAAAGGCCGGCAGAAACAGATGGCTGGGCAAGCGTCCCACCGTCCGCGGCGTTGCCATGAACCCGTGCGATCATGCCCACGGCGGCGGTGAAGGAAAGTCTCCCGTCGGCCGCAAGACCCCTGTATCCAAATGGGGCAAGCCTGCTCACGGAACCAAAACCAGAAAGCCTAAGCTTGCATCCAACAGGCTTATCGTTCGCAGAAGAGACAAAAAGTAGAGGAGCCGCAATATGGGTAGATCATTAAAAAAGGGTCCTTATGCAGACCCCAAGCTGCTTGCCAAGATCGAAAAGATGAACCAGTCCGGCACCAAGTCCGTCATACAGACCTGGTCCCGCCGCTCTACCATCTTTCCTCAGATGATCGGTCATACCATCGGTGTGCATGACGGAAGAAAGCACGTTCCGGTGTTCATCTCCGAGAACATGGTCGGTCATAAGCTGGGCGAGTTCGCCATAACCAGGACCTTCAGGGGTCACCAGAAGTCTGAAAAGACTTCCAGATAAAATCGTATTATCGGAAGCAGGAGCTCCGGCTTCTGTTTCCGGCAGGAAACGCGCAGCGTAAGGCTGCCGGAATATTTATTTTTCCCAATGCAGTGCTGCATTGGATGATGGAGGTCAAAACAGTAATGGCTGAAGAAAAGAAACAGGCTATTGCAAAAGCACGTAACGTGCGAACCTCGCCGCGCAAGGCCCGTCTTGTCATCGACGAAGTCAGAGGCAAGAGAGTCGACGAAGCATTGGCTATGCTTAAGTTCACACCGAACAAAGCAGCCAGACTGATTGAAAAAGTGGTTCAATCGGCTGCGGCCAATGCCGAAAACAACTTCCATATGGACGCAAAAAATCTTAAGATAGCGCTCGCTATGGTTGATGGCGGCCCACTGATGAAAAGACTCAGATATGCACCTATGGGGAGAGGCTACAGAATGGTAAAAAGACTCAGCCATATCACCATCGGGGTAGAAGAGTGCGAGCCTTTGGTAAAAAAGGCAAAGGTAAAGAAAAATGTCAACCGGACACAGGCGGAATCTGAAGGAGGACAGGAATAAATGGGACAGAAAGTCAATCCTATAGGTCTTCGTATCGGCGTAAACAGGGATTGGGAATCCAAGTGGTACGCCAGCGATAAGGATTTTGCCAAGAAGCTGATCGAGGACGTCAGGATAAGAAAGACCCTCAAAAAGCTGCTTTATGAAGATGCAGTGTCTTCCGTAGAGATCGAAAGGCCTGCGGGCAACAAGGTCCGGGTATCCATCAATGCCGCAAAGGCCGGGCATATCATCGGCCGTGGCGGCGAAGGGATCGAAAGGGTCCGCAAAACAGTCGAAAAGCTTTGCGCTCCCAAAACACAGGTAAGTATCAACGTAGTGGAGATAGTTACTCCCGAGACCAACGCCCAGCTGGTTGCCGAATCCATCGCCCAGCAGATAGAAAAGCGCATCTCTCCCAAAAGAGCCATGAAACAGGCGGTCAAGCGCGCCATGTTTGCTGGCGCCAAGGGTATAAAGGTGCGTTGCGCCGGCCGTCTGGCCGGAGCCGAGATGGCCCGTATAGAAAAGGAAAACGACGGAAAAGTCCCTCTTCATACTCTGCGGGCAGATATCGACTACGGCTTTGCTGAAGCCTGGACCCAGTACGGCCATATAGGCGTCAAGGTGTGGATATACAAGGGCGACGTGCTTCCCGGACACAGAAGAAAGCTCCAGGATGCCGCTCCCAGAAAGAATCAGAGGCCCGGAGGCCGCAAGGGCGGACTGCGCCGCCGCAATCCTAATAACAACAGGGGGAACAAGCGAAATGTTGATGCCTAAAAAAACAAAATACAGAAAACAGCAGCGCGGTTCCCGCAAGGGCGTAGCCACAAAGGGAAACACTGTTGTATTCGGTGAATTCGGACTTCAGGCTCAGGAAGCCGCCTGGATCACCGCGAATCAGATAGAAGCCGCCAGAGTTGCCATGACCCGTTACATGAAAAGAGGCGGTCAGGTCTGGATCAGGATATTCCCGGACAAGCCCATCACCAAAAAACCTGCGGAGACCCGTATGGGTAAGGGCAAGGGAAATCCCGAAGGCTGGGTAGCGGTGGTAAAGCCGGGCAGAGTTATGTTCGAGATCGGAGGAGTCGCTCCCGAAGTAGCATACGAAGCCGCGCGGCTCGCTATCCACAAGCTTCCCATCGACGTGAAGGTCATTGCCAAGGAAGTCAAGGAAGCCAAGGAAGAGGAAGGTGCATAGTGAAAAAGACCGAATTCAACAACAAGATCACAGCAGCATCCGATGCCGAACTGGAAAAGATGCTTTCCGACGAGAGAAAAAACCTCTTTACTCTCAGACAGAAGAAGGCCTTCAGACAGCTTGATGACGTTCATGCTATTCCCGAAGCCAAAAAGAACATTGCTCGTATTCTTACCGAGAAGAGAGCGCGCGAGTTAAAAGGATAATAATATGGATAGAGGAAGAAGAAAGATCCGCACAGGTCAGGTTATCAGCGATAAAATGGACAAGACTGTTGTTGTATCCATTACTTCTCTTGTGAAGCATCCTCTTTACGGAAGATTCGTCAAGAAGACCAAGAAATTCAAGGCTCATGACGAAAACAACGAGTGCGGAATAGGCGATACGATAGAGATCATGGAGACCCGGCCGCTGTCTAAGGATAAACGCTGGCGTTTTTCCAGAATGATCGAAAAAGCCAAGTAATTGACTATAAGGCTTTCTCGTGGTAAGGCGGTGTGCCTTTCTCACCGCCTTAAGCCTTGAAAGCCCGTTATGATTGAAAGGATAATTTTATGGTACAGATTTATTCCCGTTTGAAGGCTGCCGACAACAGCGGCGCCAAGGAAATACTTGTGATCAGAGTATTAAAAGGCTCCAATACCAGATATGCCGGTATTGGCGATGTGATCGTAGGCGCTGTCAAGTCTGCTACTCCCGGCGCGACTGTCAAGAAAAGCGAAGTCGTCCGCGCTGTTGTAGTGAGGACAAAAAAAGACATCTGCCGCCCCGACGGTTCCATCCTGCGTTTTGATGACAACGCAGCCGTTGTGATCAACAACAACAACGAACCTCGCGGGACCCGTATATTCGGGCCTGTGGCAAGAGAACTGAGAGACAGCGGATTTATGAGAATTATTTCTCTTGCCCCCGAAGTACTGTAGTTGGAGAGTATTTATCATGAAAAAATTCAAACAAGCTTATGAGGGCAAACTGAATATCAAGAAGGGCGATGAGATAATCGTTATTTCCGGCAAGGACAAGGGAAAGCAGGGCAAGGTCATCGAGGCTATGCCCGATAAAGGCCTTGTAAGGGCAGACGGCATCAATATTGCCAAAAAGCATCAGAAAAGCCGCGCCACCACCACAAGAGCCATCGCCCAGCAGCAGTCCGGCGAAATAACCATGCCTGCCGCTATCAGCGCCGAGAAGGTCATGCTCGTATGCCCCAAGTGCGGAAAGCAGACCAGGATCGCCAAAGACAAGACCGCTGCAGGGACTATGGCAAGAAAATGCAAGAAGTGCGGCGAATGGATCGATGAGTAGGGAGCATATCATGGCAAGATTAAAAGATATTTACAAACAGGAAGTCGTTCCTGCTCTTATGGAAAAATTCCAGTATAAGAACATAATGCAGGTTCCCAAAGTCACCAAAGTCGTTGTCAGCATGGGCGTAGGCGCCGCTATACAGGATTCCAAGATAATGGACGGAGCCGTAAGCGATATGACCAAGATCACCGGCCAGAAGCCCCTTGTGATAAAATCCAGAAAATCCATCTCCAACTTCAAGCTGAGAGAAGGAATGAAGGTAGGGACCAAGGTCACTCTTCGGGGAGCCATCATGTATGAGTTCCTTGACAGGTTCTTCAACATCGCTCTGCCCCGCGTCCGTGACTTTCAGGGCATTGACGCAGACAGCTTCGACGGCCGCGGAAACTTTTCCACCGGCCTGAAGGAGCAGCTCGTTTTTCCCGAGATCGCCTATGACAAGATCGACAGGATCAGAGGTATGAATATCGCTATATGTACCTCTGCCCCTACGGATGAAGAAGGAAGAGAACTTCTCAGAGCTCTCGGCCTTCCGTTCAAAAGATAGACGAGGTAAAGAAGAATGAAAAGTTATCCCGTTGATGCGATCAGAAACATTGCCCTGGCAGGCCACGGCGGCACCGGCAAGACCTCTTTGATCGAGGCTATGCTCCATACTGCCGGCGTGACCAGCAGGCTGGGCAAGGTGGATGACGGAAACACCGTTTCGGACTATGACGTGGATGAGATCTCCCGCAAGATGTCTCTATACACAACGGTCTGTCCGCTGGAGTGGAAAAATACTAAGATCAATCTTGTGGATACTCCGGGCTTTGCAGATTTTATCGGCGATATGATCGGAGCCATGAGCGCCGTGGAGACCGCTCTCATAGTAGTTGACGGAAGCGGCACCGTTGAAGTCGGGACCGACAACGCCTGGGAGAAAGCCACCGACGCCGGTATCTCCAAGATATTCTTTGTCAACAAAATAGACAAGGAAAACATGAACTGGTCCGGGACCGTGGACGCTCTCCGCGAGGCCTACGGAAACGAGGTCACTCCGGTTTATATCCCTATCGGAAGCGAAGCAAACTTTTCCGGAGTCGTGGATATCCTCAATCAGAAGGCTTATAAATACGACGCTGCCAAGAAAGCTGCCGTTGAAATCGATATCCCCGCAGATATGACCGATCAGACCGGGGAACTCAGAGAACAGCTTATCGAAAGTATTGCATCGGCCGACGACGAGCTCCTGGAAAAATATCTCGAGGAGCTGAGCCTTTCCGAGGAAGATATCGCCTACGGCTTCAAGAAAGGTATCTCCGAAGGCAAGTTTTATCCCGTCCTGGTAGGCTCTGCCGCCATGAATATAGGGGTCGTCACCCTGATGGACTTTATCGCCGGATATGCTCCCGCCCCCAAGGTGGAAGAAGGCAGCCTGAAGGCCCGCGTTTTCAAGACCGTGGCCGACCCTTACGTAGGAAAGCTTACTTATTTCAAGGTGCTGAGCGGCAGTCTTGCCGGTGATTCCCGTATTTACGACGTGAATACCGAAAAAGAAGAGCGCGTAGGCCAGGTTTACCATATCCTGGGCAAGACCCAGACCGGAGTTTCCGAGATAACTGCCGGAGACATAGGCGCCGTGGCAAAGCTTGCCTCCGTTCAGACGGGGGATACCCTGGGCGATAAATCCACGGAAATGCTTCCGCCCCTCGATTTCCCCGAGCCTGTTTACGCTCTGGCTGTTCTGGCCGCCAACAAGGCTGCCGAGGACAAGATGGGACCCGCTTTCAGCAAGCTGACCGAAGAAGATCCCACCTTCAAGACCTACCGCAATATAGAGACCGGACAGTCTATCGTGGCCAGCCTGGGAGACGTTCACCTGGGCATAACCATGGACAAGCTCAAGAGAAAGTTCGGCGTTGAGGTCACCACCGAGGTTCCCAAGATCGCTTACAGGGAAACCATTACCAAGACGGCCGAAGCCCAGGGCAAGCATAAGAAGCAGACCGGCGGAAGCGGTCAGTACGGCGATTGTACCATCAGGATAGAACCCATGGAAAGAGGCGCCGGCTATGAATTCGTGGACGCTATCGTAGGCGGAGCCATACCCAGGCAGTATATCCCTGCGGTGGATAAGGGTATCCAGGACGCCATGAGCAAGGGTATCCAGGCCGGCTGCCAGTGTGTGGATATCAAGGTCACCTGCTTTGACGGAAGCTACCATCCCGTGGATTCCAAGGATATCGCTTTCCAGATGGCGGGAAGGATCGCTTTCAAGGCGGCCGCCGAAAAGGCAAAGCCTGTGATACTCGAGCCCATCATGAAGGTCCGGATCACCGTTCCCAGCGACTGTATGGGAGACGTTATCGGCGACCTGAATACCAAGAGAGGCAGAGTTGCCGGTATGGACGACGCAGGCGGCGGAAAACAGATCATCAATGCTTCTGTTCCTCAGAATGAAATGCTTAATTACTGCATTGAGCTTCGTTCTCTTTCCAAGGGCCGCGGAAAGTTCACCAGTGAGTTCGATCACTATGAAGAAGCGCCTGCGAATATCACGCAGAAGATCATTGCGGAATACGAAAAGTCCAAGGAAGAATAAAAGGGGTACTCGATGGCTAAAACATGTCTTATTGAAAAACAGAAAAAAACACCCAAGTTCAAGGTGCGGGCATACAACCGCTGCGGTGTTTGCGGAAGAAGCCGCGGTTATATCCGGAAATTCGGGATCTGCCGCATCTGCTTCAGAGAAATGGCTCATCGCGGGCTGATCCCCGGTGTGACCAAATCCAGCTGGTAACAACAAAACGGGGCGGCTTTGCGCCGCCCCGCAGAAAAGCAAAGTTTCGTCCCGATCAGACGAAAACTGCGAAGATCGTTTTATGAGGTAAGTCAGGCGCCATGAGGGGCAGAGAGCTGTCTATCGAAGGCTTGACACATTGTGGTCGGTTTTGATAAAATCAAAAAGGTCACTTGTTTTTATGGAGGATCAATCTAAAAAATGGTTACAGACCCGGTAGCCGATTTGCTTACCAGGATAAGGAATGCGAATCAGGCAAACCATGAATCTACTCTTGTTCCCGCGAGCAAACTGAACATGGAAGTTGTCAGGATCCTTGCGGATGAAGGCTTTATCAAAGGCTTTGATATGGTAAGCGACGCCAAGTTTCCCACAGCCAAGGTGTATCTGAAATACGGACCCAAGCAGGAAAAGATCATTACCAATCTGAAAAGGATATCCAAGCCCGGACTTCGTGTTTACGTTAAAAGAGACGCTGTTCCCAGAGTCCTCAGAGGGCTGGGGATCGCTATCATAAGCACGTCCAGAGGCGTTATGGTGGACCGCGAAGCCAGAAAGCTGGGTATCGGCGGCGAAGTGCTGTGTTACGTCTGGTAGGAGGAAAGCATGAGTAGAATAGGTAAAATGCCCATCCGGATACCAAAGGGCGTAGAAGTAAAACTGGATGCCACCAACATCAATGTCAAAGGGCCCAAGGGTTCCCTTGACGTCAAGCTTCATCCTACCATCAAGGTCAGCGTTGAAGACGGAAGCATCATCTGCGAAAGGCCTACCGACAGGCCGGAGCACAGAAGCCTCCACGGCCTGATGAGGGCTCTTATCAACAACGCCGTGGTGGGAGTCACCGCCGGCTTTGAGAAAAAGCTCAACATCATCGGCGTGGGCTACCGCTGCGAGATGTCCGGCAAGAACCTTAAACTTATCGTAGGTTATTCCAACGACGTTATCATCGAACCTCTCGAAGGCATAACCTTTGAGTGCGGAACGGAAGGACCTCAGAGGACACCGTTTATTTTTGTCCGGGGCATCAGCAAGGAAACAGTAGGCCAGCAGGCGGCGCTCATAAGACGCGTACGGCCTCCCGAGCCCTATAAGGGCAAGGGGATACGCTATGCCGGCGAGTACGTAAGACGCAAGGTCGGCAAGGCTGCTGTAAAGAAATAATCGATTACGATACCCTTCCGGTATGTTATATGCCGGAACGGGTTTTGTATATCCGGCCGGCTGTCTCTGCCGCAGAAGTCTCAGAAGTATTTTTACCCGTAAGCGGTGCGAGCCGCAGCGGAAAGCGACGGTATTTATACTGGTGGGGCGGCACTGAATCTACCTGCCGGAAAGACCTTATTATCTGAAGACGGAGGATACAATTGAAAAAGACAAAGGAAATGCTTCGCCAAAGCAGGCATTTCAGACTGAGAAAAAAGCTTTCGGGTACCGAAGAGATGCCCAGGCTGAATGTTTTCAGGTCTCTGAAGAACATCTATGCTCAGGTGATCGACGACACAAAGGGCCATACGCTTGTTGCCGCATCTACTCTTGATGAAGCGATAAAGTCCGGCCTTGAAGGAAAAAGCAAGAAGGAAGCCGCCAAGATGGTGGGCGAACTCATTGCCAGAAAAGCCCTTGACGCAGGTATTACGACAGTAGTATTTGACCGAGGCGGCTACAAGTACCATGGAAGAGTTGCTGCACTGGCCGAAGGCGCCCGTGAAGCCGGTTTGAAGTTTTAGGAGCGAAGGGTTATGCCAAGAATAAATGCTGATAAGCTGAATCTTGAAGAGATAGTTATCAAAACCAACAGGGTTCAGAAAACCACCAAAGGCGGACGCACCCTCAGCTTTAGCGTTCTGGTCGCTGTGGGCGATAAAGCAGGACATGTGGGAGTGGGTTTAGGCAAGGCTGCCGCCGCCCCCGACGCTATCCGCAAGGGTGTTGAAGATGCCAAGAAGAACATGATTTCGGTCCCTCTGGTCCACGGCACTGTTCCGCATGAGGTATTTGACAAGTACGGCGCTTCCAACGTCGTGGTAAAGCCTGCTTCCCATGGTACCGGCGTTGTCGCCGGCGGCGCTGTGAGACCTATTCTGGAGCTTGCCGGTGTGACCGACGTCCTTGCCAAGATACTGGGCTCCCGCAACGCTGTGAACGTTGCCAAGGCTACCATCAATTGCCTGAAGAGCATGCAGGTCGCCGAGGACATTTGCGCCGCCCGCGGAGCAAAGGTCGCGACCCTTGTGCCCTGGTATGCAAAGGCAAAGGACGCCGAGGCTGCCGAAAGCGGTTTTGCCGAAGAGCCTGCTGCCGCGGAAGAACCTGCGGTAACAGCCGAGGAGGAAGCAAATGCTTAAGATCACCCTTGTTAAGAGTACTATTAAGAGCAAACCCGACCAGATCGCTACCGTCCGCGCTCTCGGACTTCACAAGATAGGTTCTGTGGTTTTTCAGGCGGAAACAGACTGCATCAAGGGCATGATCAATAAAGTAGGTCATCTCCTTTCTGTAGAAACTGTATCCGATCAGGAGGTTTCCAAGTAATGAGATTACATGATTTAAAGCCCAACGACGGCGCTAAAAAAGACCGCAAAAGAGTTGGGCGCGGTCCCGGTTCCGGCCGCGGTACTACCGCAGGACGCGGAATGAACGGTCAGAAGTCCCGTTCCGGCGGCGGAGTTATGGTTGGTTTTGAAGGCGGACAGACGCCTTTATACAGAAAACTGCCCCACAGAAAAGGGTTCAACAGCATAAACAAAAAGGATTACGTTGTTGTCAACGTGGCTGATTTTGATTCTTTTGAGGCCGGCGCGGAGATCACTATCGCCGCTTTGCAGGAAGCAGGGATAATCAGCAACCTCAAGGACGGTGTCAAGGTCCTCGGCAACGGCGAGATCTCGAAGTCCTTTACTGTGAAAGCGAACAAATTCTCAAAGTCAGCTATAGATAAGATCCAGGCTGCCGGAGGAACAGTGGAGGTTGTCTGATGCTTGAGTCTCTTGCGGCTGCATTCCGCAGTCCCGAGCTAAAAAAACGTATCCAGTATCTCATCCTGATGATGGCTGTGTATGTTCTTGGGCTGCATATAACCATCCCCGGTGTCGATCCCTCCAAGCTTTTCGGCGACGGAGGGGCGTTCAGCGGCGGTTTGGTTGACATGATGGATATGTTCGGCGGCGGCGCGTTCAAGAAGTATGCTATATTTGCCATGGGTATCATGCCCTACATCAACGCATCTATTATCATGCAGCTTCTGACTATCGCTTTCCCCAGCCTTGCTGCGCTGCAGAAGGAAGGGCCCGCCGGTCAGAAAAAAATCAAGCAATGGACCAGATGGCTTACGGGTATCCTTGCTTTCTTCCAGTCCTTTATGATGACTATGGTCCTCAAGAATTCAAACGCCATCAACGACAACGGGCTGGGCTGGCTGTATATACTCTATATCGCCGTCATACTTACTGCAGGGACGTGTTTTTTGGTATGGATGGGTGAAATGATCACCGAAAAAGGCATAGGAAACGGCGTTTCCATGGTCATATTTGCCGGTATCATGGTCACTCTTCCCTTCCAGCTGTTCTCGTCTGCCGCTCTGGCCGCTTCTTCGGGAGTGGGAGGCTGGTTCAGGTTTGCGCTGCTGATGCTTGTGTTTATCGCTACCGTAGCCTTTATGGTCGCCGTGACCCAGGCTCAGCGCAAGGTCCCTATCCAGAACGCCAGAAGAACGGTGGGTAACAAGGTTTACGGCGGTCAGGCAACGCACCTTCCCCTGAAGGTGAATGCCGCGGGCGTTATCCCTATCATATTTGCCGTTTCCATCCAGTATTTCCCTCTTACCATCGCCAACGCGCTGGCGCAGGGCAATCAGGATAACTGGTTCGTAAGGTTTGCTTCCGGGTTTGCCCCCGGCGGCTCCTGGTGGGGATCTCTCATATACGCTCTGGGGATCCTGCTTTTCACGTATTTCTATACTGCGGTGACCTTCAACGTTGCCGACGTTACGGAAAACCTGAAAAAGCAGGGAAGCTATATCCCCGGTATCCGCCCCGGCAAGCCTACCCAGGAATATCTGGATAAGATCATGACAAGGATCACCCTTTTCGGCGCTATATTCCTTGCCATCGTTGCCCTTATCCAGTATTATATCCCCGGCTGGCTCGGTTTCGGCGGCACCTTCTCCCTTATCGGCGGTACCTCGCTGCTGATCGTAGTGGGCGTTGCATTGGATACCATGCAGCAGATAGAGTCCCAGCTTCTTATGAGGCATTATCAGGGCTTTATAAAATAAAATATCGGGCAGCAGAGCTTCTGCTGCCTTATTCTCGTCCGCGCGCATTTTGCGCGGGCGTTTTTGGAGTGTATTATGAGGATCGTTTTGTTCGGCCCTCCGGGCGCCGGAAAAGGCACCCAGGCCACTATGCTTTCCAGAGCTATAGGTGCGGAGCATATCTCCACCGGCGATATGCTTCGGGAAGCCATCAGCAGAGAAACCTCCGTGGGGCTTTCCGCCAAGGGTTATATGGACAAGGGTTTTCTTGTCCCGGATGAGATCGTTCTGGATATCGTAAAAGAAAAAATCGCGTCGGACTGCCGTCACGGCTTCATTCTTGACGGTTTCCCCCGGACCATACCCCAGGCGGAAGGCCTGGACAGGCTTCTCGGGGAGCTCGGTATGCCTTTGGAAGCCGTGATCGACCTGGAGATATCTGCCCGTCGTATCGTGGAACGTCTTTCCGGACGGCTCGTATGCCCCGGGTGCGGCGAGCCCTACAACAGGGTCTCAAAGCCTCCCGTAAAGGAAGGCGTATGCGATATCTGCGGCTGTGAGATAGTTCAGAGAGACGATGATAAGCCCGATGCGATCCACAACCGTCTTGCGACGTATGAGAAGAGCACCGCGCCGCTTATAGACTACTATCGCGGCAAGGGCATCCTGCACGGTATCGACGCAGATGCCGATATTGATGATATCCGGGGCAGGATCCTGAAGGTCTTAGGAGTTTGATTTGGTTTACAAAAAGACTCCCCGCGAACTGGAACGTCAGCGTACGGCCTGCAAGGTGGTGGCAGAGGTGCTTTTGTATGCCGGAGAAGTTTTAAAAGCCGGAATGACGACCCTTGAGCTGGATAAGCTTATCGAAGAGAAGTGTTCCTCTCTCGGCGCCGTCCCTTCGTTCAAGGGGCTTTACGGCTTTCCGGGAGCCGCCTGCATCTCCGTAAACGACGAGCTTATCCACGGGATACCTTCCGACAGATGCGTGCTTAAGGACGGCGATCTTGTCAGCGTGGATTTCGGCGCCTGCAAAAACGGTTTTCACGGCGATTCCACCGTTACGTTCGTGGTGGGCGGTCCCGACAAGGCCGGAGAAGAAGCGCGCAGGCTTCTGGACGTCACTAGGCGCGCCCTTGAGATAGGTATCGAAAATGCTTACGCCGGCAACAGGCTCGGCGATCTGGGCTACGCCGTGGAAAAGTACGTCACAAGCCAGGGCTGCAGTGTCGTCAGAGAATATGTGGGCCACGGTATTGGCAAGCAGGTCCACGAGGATCCTTCCGTTCCGAACTACGGCCGCCCCGGAAAGGGGCTGAGGCTTTCGGAAGGAGTGGTGCTTGCCATAGAGCCTATGGTCAATTACGGATCTCCCGAAATTCGGGTGTTGGATAACAAATGGACAGTGGTGACCCGGGACGGTTCTCTCTGCGCTCATTTTGAGCATACCGTTGCAGTAACGGGAAACGGTCCGGAAATACTCACAATGCTTTAGGAGGTGCCCTTTGGCAAAAGAAGAAGCAATTACCGTTGAAGGCAGGGTGGTAGATTCCCTTCCGAACGCATCCTTTAAGGTGGAGCTGCCTCAGGGGCATATCATCACGGCTCATATATCCGGGAAGATGCGCATGAACTATATAAGGATACTTCCCGGCGACAGAGTTACCGTAGAGCTGAGTCCCTACGATCTGACCCGGGGGAGGATCACCTACAGGTTCAAAAACTGACACGGATCACAAAAAACGATAAACAGACTTTACTTTTGGCATTTATTATGGTATAATAATTAAATGCCATTAAATATTCTTATACTCACAGGCGTGTGGGTTTACAGAATAGAGAGGAGTGACTAATGAAAGTCAGAGCTTCAGTTAAGCCTATGTGCGACAAGTGCAAGGTAATCAAAAGACATGGTGTTGTCAGGGTTATCTGCTCTGCGTATCCTAAGCACAAACAAAGACAAGGCTAATGCCGGATACAAAAAGTTATTGGAGGAAAACGTAACTTGGCACGAATTGCAGGTGTGGACTTACCTCGGGACAAGAGGATCGAATATGGTCTGACCTATATTTTCGGGATCGGATTGACCAGCTCCCGCAAAATATTGGCCGAAGCCCAGGTCGATCCCGACACGAGAGTTAAGGACCTGACTGAGATCGAGATCGGACGTCTCAGAAAAGTAATCGAAGGCAGTTATACTGTCGAAGGCGACCTCAGGCGTGAGGTCGGCATGGCTATACGCCGCTTAGTGGAGATCGGCTGCAACAGGGGAAGACGCCACAGAATGAATCTTCCCGTCCGCGGCCAGAGAACAAAAACAAATGCAAGAACCAGAAAGGGCCCGAGAAAGACAGTCAGCAGGTCCAAGAAGGCAGCAGAATAGGGAGGCTTTTAATTGGTTAGAAAACAAGAAACTCGCGTAAAAGCAAAGCCCAAGAGAAATGTTGCTCACGGTGTCGCTCATATCAAGAGTACTTTCAACAACACCCTCGTTTCCATCAGCGATGAAAACGGACAGGTGCTGTCCTGGTGTTCTGCCGGTCAGGTAGGCTTTAAAGGTTCCAAGAAGAGCACTCCTTTTGCCGCTTCCCTTGCTGCCGAAAAGGCTGCAAAGGCCGCCATGGAGCATGGTCTTCAGAAGGTCGACGTTATGGTAAAGGGGCCCGGTTCGGGACGAGAAACGGCTATCAGGGCGCTTGCCACCGCAGGGCTTGATATCGTTATGATCAAGGACGTTACGCCCATACCCCATAACGGCTGCAGACCTCCCAAGAGAAGAAGAGTATAGTTTGCATAGTTTGTAGAATAAGGAGATTATCAATGTCATCACAAAGTATCCCTGCCTGCAAGATGTGCAGACGCGAAGGGGCAAAGTTATATATAAAAGGTACCCGGTGCTATTCCAAGAAATGTCCTTTTGATTCGGTCAAAGGCGGAAAGAACAACGAAAAGGCTGTTCCTCCCGTTCCCGGTATGCACGGCCAGAACATGCAGCGCAAGCTTTCCGATTACGGACAGCAGCTGCGCGAGAAGCAGAAGCTGAAGAGGATCTACGGCATGCGTGAGAAACAGTTTTCCATCGACGTTGCCGAAGCCGTCCGCAAGCCCGGCGTAACCGGTGAAAACCTGCTCAGACTGCTGGAGACGAGGCTTGACAATATCGCCTACAGGCTGTGCTTCGGATTTTCCCGCAAGCAGGCAAAACAGCTTGTAAGCCACGGACACGTGCTTGTGAACGGAAAAAAGGTGGACATCCCTTCCTATAAAGTCAAGACAGGCGACGTGATCTCCGTCGCCGAAAAGGCCAGAAGCATAGCGTTCGTTGTGGACTCTATCGCAGCAAACTCGAAAAATGTTCCGGTATGGCTCAGCCTCGATCCCGGCGCTTTTTCCGGAAAAGTGGTGGCTCTTCCCGCAAGAGATCAGATCGATACCGACGTTAACGAACAGCTGATCGTTGAATATTATTCCAGATAATAGCGGAGGTGACCGATAAAATGGGAAATGACGAGCCGAGAATCATTGTAAAGAAGGAAAGCGATCTTTCCGGCCAGTTTGTGGTGGAGCCTCTTGTTCATACCTTTGGGCATACCATAGGCAGCGCTCTCAGGAGAGTTCTTCTTTCCAACATAGAAGGCGCTGCGGTGACCTCCATTAAGATCAAAGGGGTAAAGCATGAATTTCAGACCATGGACGGAGTCCGGGAGGACGTTACCGAGTTCATGCTGAACATGCGGGGGCTCTATGTCAAGATGCAGACGCCGCCGGGGGATAATTCTCCGCGTAACCTTACTATCCATATAGAAGGGTCCGGAAGAGTTACCGGCGCCGATATCCAATGCGCTACAAACGATGTGATTGTTGTCAATCCTGATGTTTATCTGTGTGAGATCACCGATGAAGCCGGTTCTCTGGATGTGGAAATGACTGTTGAAAAGGGCTACGGTTTCGTGCTTCCCGAAAAGCAGCGCATCCGCAAGGACGGAAATATTGGTATCATACCAATGGCGTCCGTTTTTACTCCGGTCATCAAGGTCTCCTATAATGTGGAGCCCACACGGGTAGGTCATGATACTCATTTTGAGCGACTGGTTCTTAATATCGAAACAAACGGGACAGTGTCCCCCGGCGAAGTGCTTGTTGAAGGCTGCAACATTCTTATAAAGCAGTTCAATCTTATCCGCAGCTTTGCCGGTGAAATAGGTGAAATGACAGGTTATGAAATACCGATCGCCTCGGATCCCAAACTCACTACAAAGGTCGAGGATCTGGCGTTCGGACACAGAACGGCCAACTGCCTCAGAAGGGAAAACATACAAACCGTTGCCGAGCTTATCAGCTATACCGAAAGCGATCTGCTCAAGCTCCGGAGTTTTGGCAAGAAATCCCTGGACGAGGTCATAGCCAAGCTTCATGATATGGGGCTCAGCCTTAAACGGTAGGGCTCCGTCTCTTCCGTTTCCTGCGGAAGAAACAGTATTATTAAAAATTAAGGTGGATTAAATATTATGCGACATAAAGTTGCCGGCAGGAAACTTGGTTTACCTACCGATCAGCGTATGGCTCTTCTCAAGGGACTTGTCCGTAATCTTATCCTCAACGAGGGTATCATTACTACCGAGCCCCGCGCAAAAGAAGCAAGAGTTATTGCCGAAAAGCTGATAACTACCGCTAAGAAAGGTTGTTTTGCCAAAGCGGACAGCGAGCTTACAGCCGAAGAAAAAGCGCAGAAGGTACATGCTGTCAGAATGACCAGACGCCTTATGCCTGCGCCCAAAATGCCCGGAAAGGTGCTTGCCATGAAGGGCGACAAGCAGAGGGCGGCAAAGGCGGCTATAAGAGAACACGATGCAGTGAAGCATCTGTTCGAGGATATCTGCCCCAAGGTCATGGACCGCAACGGCGGATATACAAGGATCACAAAGGTGGGGTTCAGAAGAGGCGACAACGCTTCTCTTGTAAAGCTTGAGTTAATTCTTGATTAATGAAGAATGTCAGGCTTATCCTGGAGTATGACGGTACGGATTATCACGGTTTTCAAAGGCAGCCTAACGGGCTCACCGTTCAGGAGGCCCTTGAAAACGCCGTATCCCGGATAACCGGGAGCAGCGTCATCATCGCTGCCGCGGGGCGTACGGATTCGGGAGTTCATGCTACGGGCCAGGTCTGCAGTTTTCATACAGACACAAATATCAGCGCGGAAGGCCTCATAAACGGGATCAATTCTCTCCTTCCCGCCGATATTTCCGTCAGAAGTCTGGATTTCGCAGACTCTGACTTCCATGCCAGGTTTTCCGCAAAAAGCAGGCATTACAGCTACAGGATACTTAACAGAAAAGCTCCTTCGGCTCTGCTTTCCAGATACACCTGGCACGTAAAGAAGCATCTGGATCTGGATGCAATGAGGAAAGCGGCGGAGTTTCTTTTGGGAACTCATGATTTTGCTTCCTTTGCCAATACCCCCTGTGTCCCGGACACCGTACGGGACGTGAAGGCTTTGTCCATACACAGAGCCGGCGATATAGTTTATATCGATATCAAAGCCAACGGTTTTTTGCGAAGTATGGTCCGGAACATCACCGGCCATCTGGCAGAGATCGGTCTCGGCAAGGGGGATCCGGAAGATACGGTAAGGCTTTTACAAGCCGCAGACAGATGCGCCGCCGGAAGGTGCGCTCCGGCGCAGGGTTTGTTTTTTACACATGTAGATTATTAATTAACGAGGATATGCAATGAAGACATATTTGGCTAAGAATGAAACAGTAGAACGCAAATGGTTTCTGATAGACGCTACTAACATGCCTGTAGGTCGTCTTGCAGCTGAAACGGCCAAGATTCTTAGAGGAAAGAATAAGCCTGTATTTACGCCCAACGTGGATTGCGGCGACCATGTGGTCATCATAAACGCCGATAAGGTCAGACTCACCGGAAACAACAAGGCCAGCGAGCCTATTTACCGCCATTCCGGTTATCCCGGCGGTCTGAAGCAGCGTCCCAGAGGCGAATATCTGGAAAAAATGCCCGTTCAGTATGTCATGAGGACAGTAAGAGGCATGCTCCCCAAGAATACTCTTGGCAAAAAGATGCTTAAGAAGCTGCGCGTCTATGCAGGGCCCGAGCACGAACAGCAGGCTCAGAAGCCCGAAGCGATCTCATTCGAAAAATAAGCGATGCCTGCAGCTGCTCAGGGCTGCGGGGCCATTTCCCGCAGAAACGGCAGTTGCTGTTTTAAAAAAAGGTGGATTAAATGGAAAAACAAAGATTTTACGGGACCGGAAAAAGAAAGAATGCCGTTGCAAGAGTATGGCTCAGTCCCGGTGAAGGAAACATAACTATCAACGGAAAGCCCATGTCCGAGTACGTGGGCAGGAGAAGCCTGGAGCTTCTTATAACACAGCCCTTTGCCATAATCGACGCTATGGGCAAGTTCGATATCTGGGCGACAGCCTCCGGCGGCGGTATTTCCGGCCAGGCCGGCGCCGTGCGCCACGGCATTGCCGTTGCCCTTACCAAATTTGACGAAGAAAACAGAACTATCCTCCGCCGCAGCGGTTTCCTTACCAGAGACCCTCGCGTAAAGGAAAGGAAAAAATACGGACGGGAAGGCGCAAGAAGAGGCTTCCAGTTCACCAAGCGTTAAGCTTTTTCTGCATCCGGCAGTATATAAGTCCCCGCAAGCGTTTTGCGGGGCTTTCGTTTTTTTTAAGAGACGCCGGATATGCTATAATAATACTGAAGGCGTCCGTCTTTATATCTTCGGACGCCCAACGGAGGAAATATGCGCTATATCATCTTTGTCCTTGCCGCGCTTTTTGCGGCTTTGCCCGCTTTCTGTCTGGATCTGACGGAGGCCGTCATAGTCCTGGGGCAGGACGCGGATCCGGCGGAGGAAACGGCGGCGTCGGAGCTGTCGCTGTATCTGGGGAAGATCACCGGCCGGGAGTATCCCGTCACGGCTGCGCCCCCTGAAGAGGGGCCTGCCATATACGTGGGGCAGACGGGGCTGGTAAAAAGCCTTCTTCCGGACTTTGACTGGGACTCCCTGAAGGACGACGGCACCCTGATGAAAAGCGGGAAGGACCGGCTCATCCTGGCGGGGGACAGGCCCCGGGGTTCCATCTACGCCGTTTACGGCTTTCTGGAGGACTGCCTGGGCTGCAGGTTCCTGACGGCCCACGTGGAGACCGTGCCGAAGCGGGACAGGATAACGGTGAAAGACGATTTATACAAGACCTACGTTCCCCCCTTCACCTACAGAGAGCCCTTTATGTGCATGAACTACATCAACCAGCAGACCACGGCCAAGCTGCGGGTCAACGGGGACAACTGGGCCATAGAACGCAAATGGGGAGGCAACCGGAGCATGATGAGGGTGGGCCACGCCTTTGAATCGGAGCTGCTGCCGGGAAGCAAATACTTCAAGGAACATCCGGAGTGGTTTGCCCTTCGGGACGGCGTCCGCCGGCCGGTGCAGCCCTGCCTGTCCGATCCGGAGGCCCTGAAGGAAGTGGCCGCAAATATCCGCCGGGAGATAGAGGAACTGGGCATCAGGCACGTGGCCGTGGGCCTCAACGACAACAATCTCTATTGCCAGTGCCCCGACTGCGAGGCCCTGGCGGAAAAATACGGCGCCCAGTCCGGGGTGCTGATACACGCTCTGAACCATATATACGATCTCATCAAAGACGAATATCCCGACGTGATGCTGGAGACCTTTGCCTATCTGCACACAGCGGAGCCGCCCAGGGGCATCAGGCCCTGCGACCACGTGATGATAGTGCTGTGCGACATAGAGAACAACTTCGGGGCCTCTTTCACCCAAAAGACCTCCAGGCCTCTCCTGCTGCCGGAGAACGCCAGATATTTTCTCTACGCCGACCAGCAGACCGTGAACAGCGAATACTACCGCAGGCTCAGGGAGTGGGGAAAGATCACGGACAACCTGTTCATCTGGCACTACGTGGTCAACTTCAGCAACTACCTGATCCTGCACCCCAATCTGGATCCCTTCCAAAAGGACCTGCAGGCCTTTCGGGACGCCGGCGCCAAGGCCCTGTTCCTGCAGGGGGACCGGAACAACTCCTACGCAGGCTTTACGGCCCTCAGGAATTATCTCTTGTGCCGGCTCGCCTGGGATCCGGACGCGGATGAGGACATGCTGATGAAGGACTTTATGCAGGGCTTCTACGGAGCCGGCTGGGAATATATATACAGGATATGGAAATACGCCGGGGAGATAGTCGCCAAACGGAATATCTTCATCAGCACCTACTGCTATGACAACAGCTGGCTCACCAAGGAGGAGATGGCGGAGATATTCCGCCTGTTCGCCCTGGCCCTGTCCGCCGCCTCGGAGGACGAGGACGCCCGGTACCGCATCTATTATGACCTGATGTGCTTCCAGGTGGCTTGGTATCTGGCAGACGACGAGACCAGAGACTACTGTGCCGGGTCGGGCTGGATGGGCATCACTGATCCGGAACGGTTTGCCCGCTATTTCCTGAACTCCGCCCGGAACAACGGCATCGTGGATTTCAGCGAAGGCGGCCCCGTGGAGAACAGTATCCTGTCCGGCTACAAGCCGAAGGAGAAGTCTGGCTGCGTCCCCGACGTGTGCGAGGGTCTGGCAGACGACGAGTGGATCGAGCTGCTGCCGGACGATTTTGCCATTATCCAGAAGGGCGCTCTGGCAGACGTGCTGGAGGACCCGGAGGCAGTGACGGGCCGGGCCTGCGTGCTGTATTCGGCTACCGTGGAATGGAATATGGCGTCGGGGCTGTCGAAGCTGCTGTTTTATCTCTCGGACAGAGGCT
>JAEEGL010564392.1_pt1 | contig 22083 bp, 17 predicted proteins | sample 9134231 | NCBI WGS metagenome assembly JAEEGL01 (sample SAMN16246548, study PRJNA631951) | gut metagenome | biome: gut microbiome; feature: rumen; material: fiber-attached | host: Bos | place: Iran: Karaj | collected 2018-10 | reverse complement strand
TACTTTGTTCTTGCAACAGGTGAGAACACAACATACCAGGCAATGGTTGCAAAGACATACGGTTACGATGCAAACGATAAGTTTACAGCTAAGGCTGCTAGCTTAGTAGCAAAGAGTGAGACAACAACAGTTGTAAAGAAGACAGACGATACATTCGTTGCAGCAGATCAGCTTGTAACTTTCACAGTTGAGACAGAGATTCCTTACGTAGCAGAGAATGCTCAGGATAAGAGCTTTATCGTATACGATAAGCCTGAGAACTTAAAGGATATGACACTTGTAAAGGTTACAATGGGTGGTAACGAAGTTGCAGCTACTATGTCTGATAAGGATGATAACGGCGTACACGCTATCGACCTTACAGACTATGCTAAGGATGAAAATGTAGGTAAGAAGGTAGTAATCACATTAACAGCAGTTGTTGATGGCGCAAATGGATATGTAAATACTGCATGGTCAAACAGAAACGATGACATTACAGATTACAACATTGTAAAGGGTTATACAGCTTCAATCGATATTTTGAAGGTTGATGCAACAAACACAAATAACCCACTTTCAGGTGCTAAGTTCAAGTTTGAACTTGAGGATGCAAATGGTACTAATGAGGTTAAATTCCTCAAGGAGAATGATGGTGTTTATGTAGTTTCAAAGGCTGATAATGCAAAGGCAGAGGTAGAGGTTGACGCTAACGGAAAGCTTATGCTTAAGGGTCTTTCAGAGGGTATTTACCACGTAACTGAGACACAGGCTCCAGAGGGATATGCAATTAACCAGAACATTCCAAATTTCGTTATTGATCCAACTGGTGAAACTGATAAAAACACTAAGGTATACGCTGATACAACAAGATTAGATGTTCCGGAGGCAACAGCACACATCAACCTTTCAGGTGATGCTTGCAAAATCAAGGATTCAAAGCTTTCATCACTTCCATTCACTGGTGGTGTTGGTACAACAATCTTCACAGTACTTGGTGTAGCTATTATGGCTCTTGCAGCAGCACTTTTCTTCGCTTCAACAAGAAAAACTGCTTCTAAGTAAAATGTTTTAAAATGATGCAACTCCAGCGGAAATTCCGCTGGAGAATGCAGCATTAAGGAGAAATCAGGAATTAGTATCATGAAGTTATTTTTTAAGAGATATTACAAGTTAATAGGTATCAGCGTCATGATGATTGCTGGTTTGTCCCTTTTGCTGTATCCACTTATGGCAAACACCTGGAACAACCATGTACAGTCTACCCTTGTAAACGACTATGAGACAGCAGTTTCAAATTCCATTCAAGAGGGAAAGATTGACATTCTAGGTGAATTAGAAAAGGCAGATGGTTATAACGAGGAGCTTCTCCCAAGCATTTTGCCAGATTCCTTTGCTGAGGCAGAGGCCAACGGCGTAGATGAAAACTACATGAACATCTTAAATGCAAATGGAGATGGAATTATGGGATATATCCAGATTCCTTCTATCAATGTGAAGCTTCCTATTTTCCATACTACAGATGAGGAAGTACTTCAGATTGGTGTAGGTCATCTTGAGGGTTCTTCACTTCCAGTAGGTGGTCCAAGCACTCATTCAGTGCTTTCAGCCCACAGAGGCTTGCCATCAGCTACCTTGTTTACAGATTTGGATAAGGTAGAGCTTGGTGATGAGTTTTACATTATCCTTATGGATGTGCACTTCGCTTATGAGGTTGATTCGATTGATGTGGTTGACCCGGACGACACTTCGCTTTTAGCAGTGGAGGAAGGCAAGGATCTTTGCACACTTATCACTTGTACTCCTTATGGAGTAAACACTCAGCGACTTATGGTTAGAGGTCATCGAGTTCCATTTGTTCCTACATTTTTGGCAGAGGCTGAGACACCTACCTTTGGTTCAGTCAGTCTTCATTCAAATTACCTCCTTTGGGTAATTGTGGGACTTTCAATAGTTGCGTTGTTTTCGTTATCGCTTTTTGTTATAGACAAGCGTATTTCTAAGAGAGGAGCTGCAATTGAAGCAGGGAATAATTAGAGTTCTTATTCTTTTGTTGTTTATAGTTGGCGCTGGTGTGTTGGCTTATCCAACCATTTCAAATCAGTGGAACATGTATGTACAGAGTAAGCTCATAACCAATTATGAGAACAAGGTATCAAACATGACTGAGGAGGATTATTCCTCTGAATGGAAGGCAGCCGAGGCTTTTAACGAGGCCATCAAGAGCAATGCCATTGGCAGTGATGCCTTTGGAACAGGTGCCGACGGAGATGCAGTTACACCTACAGAGCAATTTCTTAATTCAGATTATTTTTCTGTGCTGAATGTAGATGGAGATGGCATTTTAGGTTATCTTTCAATTCCAAAGATTAACCTGAAGCTTTCTATAATGCATGGCACCTTTGATGAATATATACAGACAGCCCTTGGCCATATGAATGGCACAGCCCTTCCAATTGGAGGTGGTAGCACCCATTCAGTAATCGTTGGTCACAGAGGCTTGCCATCGGCAGAGCTTTTTACAAATCTTGATCAGATGGAGGTGGGTGATAAGTTTTATATCCACGTATTGGATAAGACTCTTGCCTACGAGGTTGACCAGATTTATCCGATGATTGAAGCAGAGGATATTGATTCTCTTTCAAATGCGATGACAGTTGTAGAGGGCAAGGATTATGTAACACTTTTCACCTGTACTCCTTACGGTGTTAACACCCACAGACTTTTAGTCAGAGGTACCAGAGTAGAGTATTTAGGTGAGGATGAGGTTCCGACAGGAACTGCAGCAGTGGTTGAGTCAGTAAAGAATTTCTATCTGATTTACACTGTGGGAGGCTTTATAGCAGCAGGTATTATCATTTTTATTATTAGATTAGTATTTAAAAAGAGGAATACTAAAGCTTAAGGGAGTTATTGTGAACAATTTAGTAGTTAGGAAGAAAAACATAATAGCTATGCTTATTGCAGCAGTGGTAGCTGTGTCTGGTTTTGGAATATATCAGACCCAGGCGGCAGGGCTGATTGATGAAAGCAAGCAGTGCTCAGTCACAGTCCAAAATCCTATCACTGGTTACACTGGCAATATTAATGTGGATTTTTATAAGGTAGCTGATGTGGATTTGACAGGTCAGTTTAAGGCCTGCGGAGTTTTATCTCAGGATCAGCTTGATTCCTTAAAGGATGCCACAGCTGAGACAGCAAGTGCCATGGCTAAGAGTGCTTATGAAGCACTTAAGGTAGGAAAAGAAGATGCTACCGCAGCCACTAAGCAGCTTTCCTTTAATATGGCAGATACAAATCAGGCTACACAGGCTCTCGACAGAGCAATGTACCTGTGCGTGCCAAAAGAGGCTATGGATGATTACAATAAGTACACCTTCGAGTACTTTTTAGTTTCTGTTCCATCCAGCAATTACATTCAGTCTACAAAGGTTGATGAAAATGGAAACATTGTTTCAGATTCTGATGACCAGTGGATATATAATGTTCAGTTGCTTTTAAAATCAAAGGCGACTCCACGTTTGGGAAATCTTGTTATTGAGAAGGAGCTTAAGACCTTTAACAAATCCCTTGGAACTGCAAGCTTTGTTTTTGAGGTTAAGGCAGTCAAAGACGGAAATACAGTATTAAGCAATGTTTACACCATGAATTTTAATGGTGCAGGTACAGATAAAATCATAGTTAAGGATATTCCAGCAGGTGCAGAGTGCTTCGTAACAGAGGTTTATTCCGGAGCAAGCTACTCTAAGGTTGCAGATACAGAAACACCTAGCAGTGTGACAATAGTTGCAGATGAGGATGTTACCGTTAAGTTTGTAAATGATTATGATGAGCGACTTGAGGTAGGAGGAGTGAGCGTAGAGAATCACTTTGAAAAGGATGCTGAGAGCAAGTTCAAATGGACAGGCTCAAACCTTTTAAATAATACCTCAGAGGCTGATGTAGATGGAGAGTAAAAGGAGGCAGCCAATATGAAATTAAAAAAATATATGCTTGTTGCTGCCGCTTTTTTAATGATAGGTGCAGCAGGTGTTGCTCCTACTATGGCTTACTTTACTGACACTAAGGAGGTTACTGGAGGCGTTATTGTAAGTCTTGGTGATTCTAAGCTTACACCGCACGATTCTGCTGAGGGCCTTCTTAAGACTGTGGCAGTGGAAAACACCAGCCAGTATGATGCATTTGTCAGAGTAAAGGCTATTTACAGTGAAAACTTCAGTGCCACAATTACCGAGGAAGCTAAGACCAATGGCTGGAGCTTAAATGAAGACGGCTATTATTACTATAGTGACATTCTTGCAGCAGGCGAGACCAGTAAGGAGCTGAAGCTTCAGATTGAAGTTAAGGACGAAACCATAGCTGACCAGTTTAACGTGGTTATCGTTGAGGAAGCTACAAAGGTTATTTACGATGCCGAGGTTAACACAAGCTGTGACTGGAATAGCAAGGTAATGACCAGTGAAGAGTATGACGCTAAATTCAGCAATAACTCAATTGAACAGGAGCAGCCTGATAGCGAAAACAACCTTGAAAATAAGGAGGGCGAAAACTAATGAAAAAAATAGTTAAAAACCCTCTCATCATTCTCGCAGTTGGACTTATTATCGTTGCTGCCAGTTCAGTAGGTGCCACAAGAGCAGCTATTACATATTCTAACGAGGCTCAGGAGATGGATTTTTCTACTGCCAGACTTTCCGTGGATATCCAGGAAAAGCAGGGGGATGCCTATGTTAGCGTTTTAGGTAAAAATGGACTTACTTTCCCAGGAATAGCTGAGGAAGTGAAGACCAATGATGAGGACAAGTCAAACGATAAGCCTTTTACAATCGGCAAGAAGTATTCTGAGGAGGTTCAGGTTGTAAACACTTCTACAGGAGATTATCAGGAATACGTAAGGGTAATGGTTAGAAGAAGCTGGACAGATGCTTCTGGAACCACTAAGGATACCTTCCTTGATCCAGAGCTTATTAGCCTTGGCGTAGTCGAAGGTGACTGGCTTGAGGACACAAAGGAAGCCACCGCTGAGGGCAAGGCTTACTACCTTAAGAAGCCTCTGGGACAGGGCGAGACTGCTCAGTTCCTTAAATCAATCACAATCGACAATGAAATAGTTTCCTACGTCAAGACAGTAGACGGAAAAGAGGTAGGAACAGTTATTAACGAATACAAGTACGACGACAAGAGATTTTTCGTTGAGCTTAGAGTTGATGCAGTTCAGCAACACAATGCAAAGGATGCAATCCTTGGAGCCTGGGGTGTGAATGTTACACTTGATGGCTCGGGAAATATTACAGCTATTAACTAATTAATGTAACTGTTAGGAGTTATAGAATGAAGAAGTTTTATTTGAATACGGTTCTTGCCCTTATGGTTGCATTTACAAGCTTCAGTCTGGCAGGAATCACAGCAAAGGCTGATACCTTTGATAATGTACATTGGAATGTGGTATTCAATGGAAAGTCCATTGTTTCACCAGATTATGACGAAATCAATCACGATTACAAAAATGCCATGCCTGGCGATACCATAATCTACTCAGTAGATTATGCAAATACCAGTGGCGAGGCCGCAGATTTTTATATGGATGCTGGAGTAGTCAAGACTCTCGAGGAGGGCTCAAAGGCTACAGGCGGTGCATATTCCTATAAAATTGAAGCAACTACAAGCTCAGAGCCACTTTTCATCAGTGAGACCTTAGGTGGCGATGCAGCTTCAGAAAACATAGATGCCATTATTGGCCTTGATCAGGTCAACAACAATGAGGGAGCATACTTCCCACTTGGAACGGTTGCAAAGGATGGCAAGGGCACAGTTACCATCACAGTAGTGCTAGATGGTAATTCACAGTCCAACAGTTATATGGAGACTCTGGGTACTCTCGACATTAAGTTTGGCGCCCAGCCTACCTCAGTAGCCCATGAAGGTGACAAGGTAGAGAACCATAACAAGATTGTTAAGAAGATAGTTGAGACAATCTCCGGTGGAACAGAAGTGATAATTATGGATGAGGATGAAATTACTATCACAGGAGGCAATCCTCATACAGGTGATTCAATCCTTCCACTTATTGTATGTGCAGTAGCATTAATATTTGGATTACTTTTGATTTTCTGGTATTTCAGAATGACAAGGGATAATAAGGAGGTAGCCTAGCATGAAAAAAATGAGAAGACTACTTAGCCTTATGCTTACACTTGTATGTGTATTTACTATCTTGATTACTGATTCTATTTCTGTAAATGCAGAGGAGTATTTCTACAGAATCAAGATTTGTTTGGGAAACAATGCTGATGCATATTTTGATGCAGCAGGGGTCGCTGAGTTAGAGAAAAATTATAAGGTTGTGCCAGCATCCTCAGAGGTGGGAAACGGTACAACAGAGCTTCAAATCGAAAATTTAAAATTCAATGAGTGTGTGACTGTGGACGTAGATTCACTTGTAAAGATTAAGCCTAATGAGCAGACAGGTGAGTCAAAGTACTACATGGCAGGTCTTAGAGTTTCAGGCGGAGACACTATTGTCACTCAGACCACAAAGGATGCAGCAGGTGAGAGAAATGTCACTGGCAACTTTAAGGTCACAGGTGATGAAAACTATGTGGTAGCCTACGGTGTTGGTGCCGCTATTTCCTACCAGGTAAAGTATGTGGATGAAGCAGGAAATGACCTTATGGCTGCGGATACCTATTACGCTGCCAGAGGTGAGATTGTCCAGGTTCCTGCCAGACACGTGGATGGCTATTATCCAGATGCTTACTACAAGACAGCCAGCAAGGGTCTGAGAGAGGACACAGTATTCACCTTCATTTATAAGAAGTACACTGGAACTACAGTGACAATTGATGACACTGTATATGAGACCACCACAGAATATGGTGAGCCTGAATACGAGTATCAGTACGCTCCTAGAAATGACCAGACCACAAACGGTGGTACCAGAACCAACAGAGTAAATAATGATGGAAATGGTGCTAATGATGCCAATGATGGTCAGGCTGATGGCGATACAAATGGCCAGGATGGAGCTGACCAGAACACAGATGATAACCAGAACCAGCTGGATGAGTCTGAAGAGGAAATCATTGCTGATAGCCAGCTTCCACTCGATATCATAGATATTGATGATGAGGAAGTAGCTAAGTCTGGTGGAGTTAGAGACAATCTGACTCGCAATATGATAATAGCGATTATTATTGCAGCTTTAGCAGTACTTGCGGTAATCATCACATTTATCATTGCTTCAAAAAAGAAAAAGAAGGCAGCTGTAAAGGCTGAGCCTACAGAAAAAGAATAAAAACATTACAAAGAGATGACTATATAATTTAGTCATCTCTTTTTGTATTTTTGTGGTAAAATGATTCTATGGATAAATGTCTGAAAATATTAGGTAATATAATAATTTGTATAGTGATTTTGGCTTGTTTGCCCTTAACAGTGCCTCGTATCATTGGATTTCAAGGCTTTAATGTTATTTCTGGTTCTATGGAGCCTGAAATTTCCATAGGCTCAATGGTATATGTTAAGCAGGCTGATTTTGATGATCTATCTGAAGGGGATGTGATTGCCTTTGAATCAGGGGCAAGCGTTGTGACCCACAGGATAGTAGCAATTGACCAGGGAAGCCAGCTGCTCACCACTAAGGGCGATGCCAATGATGTGACAGATTTTATGCCAGTGGCTTACACCAACGTTATAGGCAAGGTGGCATTTCACCTTCCATTTTTTGGATACATAGCAGCATTCCTTTCAGAAACCTACGGAAAGATTGTTGCTGCAATCATACTGATTGTAGGTGTAGTCCTATCAAATGCTGAAGATAAAAAGACGCTAGAGAAGGAAAGGGACCAGGGAGCTGTCAAAGCCTCAAAGTCAACTTCAATCAATCCTAAAATAATATTAGCCTTAGGACTGGTTATTATTATAGGTTCACTTGGTGGCTTCCTATATATATTTATGGGCTACCAGAAGGATAAGGATTACTACGCTGGAATTCAGGATGAATATTTCAAATGGCCTTATCAGCAATACCCAGATGGACCACAGGGAGGAGAGTTCCCTTGGTACGAGAAAATATATGTTGATATGGAGGGATTGCAGCAGCTTAACCCAGATGTGATTGGCTGGCTTTACGTAGAAGGTACAGAGATTAATTATCCTATTCTTTTTTCAGGGGATGACAGTACATATCTTCACACAAACCTGAACCATGAACAGGCAAAGGCTGGAAGCATCTTTTTGGAGGGCTTAAACCTCCCTAATTGGTCAGACAGCCACAATATAATCTATGGCCACAATATGAGAAATCTGTCTATGTTTGGTTCCTTGAAATTCTACAAGACGGAAGATGACTATTATGATGACCATATGTATTTTCAGATAGTTACACCAGAGGGCAGGGAGCGCTATGAAATATTCTCATATTTTGACACCGAGGCGGCCTCATGGGTTTACACTGTGCCATATTATGACAACGAAGAGTTCTCAGATTATATTGCCCAGTTAAAAAAGCATTCTTATAGAAGCATTGATAAAGAGGTAAAATCCTCAGATAAGGTGGTCACGTTGTCTACCTGTTCCACTTCAGGGAAACGCTTTACAGTACATGGTGTATTAGTGGACAAGGAGTAGCTTGTGCGAAAGTTAAGGACACAAAAATATCAATATATTGTTATTCTAAGAGGCTAATAATCAATATGATGTTTGCCGATATGAGTTTAAAGAGCAAATGGGGGATTTGTCTAGGAGGTTAGTATGGCAAAGAAAGTAAGTGGATTATTAAAGGGTGTAGCTATTGCAGGAACAGCCATCGGTGGTGGTTCAATACTTGGTGATGCAGGTTTGGCATATGCTCAGACTTTGCCACAGGAGCTGGATCAAAGCTCAGGAGAACTTTCTATTGAACTAACACAGGAAGAAACACAGGAGACTGAAACAGCTATAGAGCAGACACTTGAGGCAACTCAGCAGCAGGAAGCTTTGACTGAGGCTCAGGCTGAATTGACACAGGCTCAGGCTGATTTAGCTCAGGCTCAGACGGATTTAAATCAGGCTAATGCCGACCATGAGACGCTTGTTCAGAATTCTCAGACTGAACAGGCTGCTTTAGATACATTAAAGCAGAACCAAACTGGTGCACAGGCCCAGTATTCCACAGTGGATGCGGCTTTATCTGGCAAGACAAGTGAAATTGAAACAGAGCAGGGAAAGATTCCTGCCATCGAAAACCAGACTGTAGCTGTACAGAATGAGGCTAATGTCAAAGTTGCTGCAGAAGAGGGCAAGGTTTCTGCTGCTGAGACTCAGATTACGACAGACCAGCAGGAGATTGCTGCAGCGCAGAGCGATATTACACAGCTCAGCGGACAGATTACAACTGCTTCAGGCGATATTACACAGCTAACAGGACAGATTACAGCAGCGCAGGGTGATATTACGACACTTACGGGACAGATTGCAGCAGCGCAGGGTGATATTACGACACTTACTGGACAGATTGCAGCAGCTGAGAGCGCTCAGACCAGCGCTACCACAGCTATCCAGCAGGAGAATGCTGCCATTACTCAGGCACAGGAGGATAAGACTTCCAAGGGAACAGAAATCACAGGCAAAACTGCAGACATAGCTAATGATACTGCGATAATTCAAAGTGATACTACCGCGTTAGCAGGTGTTACTAGCGACCTTCAGCAGAATACTGATGATTTAAATGCTATTAATAACTCCATTAGCGAAGCGACTACTGCAATAGCAGATTATGATTCCCTTGACCAGAAGCAGGCTGAGCTTGCTGCGGATACTGCAAATGTTGCAGCTATGGAGACCAAGGTTAGTACTCTTACTCCTTATGAACAAGCTTTCTCAACTAAGTTTGAACAGTACACTACTGCTGTTGATGCGAAGCTTGAGACAAAGCCTAATTATGCAATTGGTAATGAGTATGCTACTTATCTAAGACCATTGTCAGAGGATATGCTTTATTTCTATCTCAATGAAAACGGTATCGACACAAGTAAGGCGCTCATTAATGCATATGAGAAGAATGCAGCAGCACCATATACACAATACCAGAATAGTCACTATTGTGTGAGATATATCGATGCGGAGGGCAAGCTTCAGGAGAAGTACTATGATTACGTTACCTGTGATCAATATGGTAACTCTATGTTCCAGAATTACAACAACGATCCAACTCCTAATAAAGCAAGTGAAATTGCTGGAATTAATTTAGTATATAAGGTTCCTACATATAAGGATCTTGAGGGAAATACTACAACCACATTCACATATTATACAGCTGAGGAGCGTGCAAACCTTACAACAGCTGAGAAGAATTTATATAATAAGAAGAAGGTTGTAGATGGACAGGAATTTTACGTTTCTCAGAGAATAGGTTGGGAAGGAGATACCTTTGCATCTATTAAGGGTACTACTCTATATACTATGCTACAGTATCAGGCAGATGTGGAGAATTTACAATCACTTCCAACTCAGATTACTAACCTTAACACAGAAATAGCAACCCTTAATACAGAGATTGCTACACTTCAGGCTAAGGTAGATACTTACACAGATGACAAGGCTACCTATCAGGAAAACCTTGCTCAGTACGAGTCACAGAAGACTACACTGGAGAATACTAAGTCTCAGCTGACTACACAGCAGCAGACTCTTCAGGCTGAGATTAATACTCTTACACAGGCTGTTGCAACTCTTCAGGGAGAAGTGGATACACTTACAGCTGAGCAGAATCAGTTAGATCAGGATATTCTTCAGCATCAGCAGAATATTGACAGCTATCAGGCACAGATTGATGCAAAGGGTAGCGAAATAGTAGGCTATCAGGCACAGATTGATGCAAAAGGTAGCGAAATAGTAGGCTACCAGGCACAAATCGATGCTAAGAATACAGAAATAGCAGGCTATCAGGCACAGATTGATGCAAAAGGTAGCGAAATAGTAGGCTGCCAGGCGCAGATTGATGCTTTGACAGCAAAAATTGCCCAGCTTCAAAATGACATCGTACAGCAGGGTAATAATATAACGACTTCACAAAATGAGATTAACGCCATCAAGGCTAATGCAGCAACCCAGATTGCAGATATCAATGCACAGAAGGCAGCAATAGAAGGCAAAATTGCTACTCTCACAAATGAGAAAAATGATTTGGCAGCACAGAAGGCAGCTATTGAGACACAGCTTGCTAATCTTCAGGGAAGTATTAATGAAAAGACAGCAGCTGTAAATACTTATGCTACAAAGATTGCGGATAAGAATATAGAAATCCAGAATCTCAAGGATTTGATTAATCAGCTTACAGATAAGATTAAGGCACTTGAGGATAAGATTGCTGCACTCAGTGTAGTTCCAGAGACCCCAGCAGTAGAGGCACCTACAACAGAAGTACCAGCAATAGAAGGAACACCAGTAGTAGAGGCACCTACAACAGAAGTACCAGCAATTGAAGGCACCCCAGCAGTAGAGGCACCTACAACAGAAGTACCAGCAATAGAAGGAACACCAGCAGTAGAGGCACCTACAACAGAAGTACCAACAATAGGAGGAACACCAGCAGTAGAGGCACCTACAACAGAAGTACCAGCAATAGAAGGAACACCAGTAGTAGAGGCACCTACAACAGAAGTACCAGCAATTGAAGGCACCCCAGTGGCAGAGGTTGCTCCAACAGCTTCCACAACTGCAACTGTGGAGTCTCCTATAACTGTAACGACTACTACAATAGAGGATGCTCCAGTTCCTCAGGCTGCTCCAGCAGTACAGGTTGCGTCTAATGCACAAAGCACAGAGAGTTATTCACAGTCAAGCTCTGGAGAATATACAGCAGCTATTTATACAGAATCAGCTCAGAGTCTTGAAGCGACAGAAAATATTGAGATTGAACAGAATGCTACAATGGCTGATGCGTTGGCTCCACAGGCAGCAGCTCAGGAGGTAGCTTCTACAGGACAGTCAGTAGCTACTGAGAGAATTGAGGATACACAGGTACCTCTTGCGGTGAATCTCGATGCAATTGATGAGGCCGATACAGATGATCTTTCATCTTATTCAGGTGCTGTGACAATAGGAAATGAGTCGGTACCTCTTGCTGGAAATCAGGGTAAGAAAAAGTTCGTCTGGTATGGAACTACTCTTCCTACAATCGGTGTTGCAACAGGAATTATTGGCTTCTTATTCCATAGAGATAAGGAAGATGATGATAAGAAGACATGGAAGAGAGCGCATAAGTAATATAACCGTGTATATTTAATAGAGATTAAATATATGAAAAGCCTTAGAATTTTTATATTCTGAGGCTTTTTCTATGCCAGGAAACTATTTTCTATAAATTTGGTTTTTATTCGAGATTTTATATGATATAATGGCATCTGTATTATTCTAGTTGGGAGGATAAGTGATTAATGAAAAAGCATTACAAAGTGGTATCTTTGGCACTTGCTGGTGCTCTCGCCACTGCTTCTTTTGCGCCTATTTCAGCGTCCGCTGAGGAAGAAATTGTAGCAGGGCAGGAAGCAGACGCGAGCGATGTAGCGGCTGAAGTTCAGGAGACAGAAATAGTAGAGGAGTCTGAGGTCACAGAAGACCTTGGGGTTCCTGAGGGATTAGAGAATTTTGAGGCTGATGTGAACCTTGAGGATTCTGAGAATTTGGAGGACATTGGGACTGTTGCAAATCTTGAGGATTTACAGACCCCGGCAGACTCGGTTGAATCTGATGCCTCACATGAGGAAAATTCTGAGGAAAAAGTATCAGAGGATGAGGGAAAGACAGAAGAAGAGCTTCTTGCTGAGCTTGAGGAGCTAGAGGCTGATGACGAGCTTGAGATTGATGATCCAAAGGATGGAGAGGACTATAATGAGGATGGCATTTCCGATTTAATGACAAAGGCTCTCTGTGACGGTGATATTGTCACCGCCGATGGCAAGAAGGTTTTTGGAGACTACTCTTATGCCAGAGTTCAGATGTCAAACGACCTTGATGGAGATGGACTTCTCAATGGTGAGGAAATCAAAATAGAGATAGGCGAGGATGGTCATGAGTACGCTGTTCTTCTTTCAGATCCATGCAAGAAGGATACTGATGATGATGGAATCGCTGATATAGATGATACAGATAAATGGAACTATGGTCTTGCAGGTGGCGTAGTTGGCTCGGTTAGATTGGTTGCACGCTACGATGCTGAGCAGGGGCTTACCCATGGACACGTATATATTGTTTACACAAGCTATGTAGATAATCTTGATATTTCTATAGATGATTTGTATGGCTATTACATTACCACCGATCAATTTCGCGAGAAGCTGAACACCGCTTGTGAGAATCCAGAGGATGCAAGCCTTGTTTCTTGGAGAAGTACAGTAGACGAGCTTACTGAAGCTAACGAGGCTGACAGAAAGGCTGCAGCTGATGCAATGTATGCTGAGCAGAATCATGAGCAGCACGAGGCAGGAAAGGTCACCTTGAATCGTGGGGATTATGTTTCAATCGGTAACTACGGAATGTCTACCAAGCAGGAGACAATTGCCGAGGATTATCTCCCAAAGGCAAAGGAACTTTTCAAGGACAACATTGCAGATCTTACTGAGATTTACAATGCAGTTATGGGAGACAAGGTTTCACAGGAATATGTAAAGGCTAACTATCAGCAGATTCTCGTAAGGCTTGGCGAGAACAGCACTGAGTTTGTAGACCATGTTTTAAACGGAAAAACACCAGGTGGTGTTTGGATTAACCGTGAGCTTTATAATCAGAAATATGCTTACGACCAGGGACCTAACGAGGTAATTGAAAAGGATATCACAAAGGATCAGCTTGATAATGAAATGCTTAAGTCTTTCAGTGATAATAGCTATTTCAATACATTTTCACACAACTGCTCAACAGTAGGTGCAAAGGCATGGAATGATACCTTTGGCTACGAGAAGGATGAGGACGGAAATTACATAACTGATGAAAATGGTGAGAAGGTTAAGTCTGAATACTATGCATATTCATCCGTTGAGAAGACAGTTAAGGGCGTTGGCAAGGATATTAATATTAAGTTTAGCTGTCCTGCTATCGTGAGTGCATCTATCAATGCCATGAAGAATCTTCCAGGTTACCTTGGTCATTTGACCTATGTAACAGGTAAGAAGATTACAAATACAGTTGTTGAAGTTGCTAAGAAGTTTGATATTAGAAAGCTTTTTGTAAAAAAGAGTGCAGCCAATACAAGCAACGATCCAAGTACAGAACCAATTATTGAGCCAAAGACCGAGCCAAGTATTGAACCAAGTGCTGGGCCAAAGATTGAGCCAGGTGTTCAGCCAAGTATTGAGCAAAAGACTGAGCCAGGTACAGAGTCAAGGACAGATGAAAAGACTAATGACAATGGTTCACTTGTAGAAAAAACATCTACTACAGAGAACACTTCATCAACTGTAGCTAATATTAATACTTCAGCTTCAATAAATAGCGGCAGTAGTTCTTCAAATGTTACTGATTCAACTGTAAGTAATAGAGCTTCAGGCTCTGCAAGCAGCAACGCTTCTTCAAATACTGCCAGCACAAAGCTTGCTATTGGCAACGTAGAGGTAGCTTCTAATGCTTCAATGGCTGAACAGACTGTTTCACAGACTAAGAAGCTTGCTATAGCAGATGAAAGGACAGATAAGTCTACATCAGTGAAGAAGTCTTCTGCTGAGGAGGTTGTTGGAGAAGCAGAGGAAGAAATAGTTAAGGAATCTCCACTTGAGGAGGAAGAAATCATCGAGGAAGAGGTACCTCTTTCAGTTGAAGAAACCGCGCAGTCAAAGTGGTGGCCTTGGCTTATCGTGGCAGCAATTGTAGTCGTTGCCGGCGGAACCACAGCATTTGTGACCTACAGAAAAAAGAATAAATAAATGAAAAAGGCTTCCCCTAAATAAAAAGGGGAAGCTATTTTTAACTGATTTTATGTAAAATAGACTCTTTTAGCAGCAATCTACTTTGCTCAACCTGATTCTTTAGCATATCAAGCTTTTCATTCATTTCTTTAGCTCTGTAGCATTTTGCCAACAGTGTATAGCTTTCACTTACATCAGTGCCCACACCCACGGCAAATTCAAGCACTGAAATAACATCATCTATCCGGTCTGCTTCATACAGCGCCTCAGAATATTTGTTCAGTAGGACGCACATCCTATCGAAGTCGTCACCGATTTTGCTCATGGTCTCAAAATTAGGGGCACCATAGGTGATTTTTAACTCCGTATTAGTCACTCCAGTGAGATTTAAAAGCCTATGTGTGGACAATTCTTTCAATTCATTTTCAATTTCAATTACTTTTTCATCAGTACTAAAATTTAATGGAAATTTCTCTATTGGAATGGTAATATATCTTAGATTAGATATATCTTTTGCAGGGGTAATTTTGGCCTCACGTTCCTTGGCCCAGAATTCATCCTCCTGTTGTTGGCGTTTGGCTTTGAGATAATTCAGCCGAATCGCTAAAAGAACTAGAAATAATAAGAAAAACGGTAAAATAGGAAAGCCCATGGCGACTCCTTTACAAATACTGTTTACGAGGTATTATATGAAACGTACAAAAAAACATCAGCTTATAGCCAGCGTGGTTTTGGTGATTGTAGTGCTTAGTATGCTTATCACCACCATTGCAGCGGCACTTATATAATAATTTTAAATTTTCTAAAAATTTATGTCAATCTCAAGCCTTCCCCTCAGAGGGGAAGGTGTCACCGAAGGTGACGGATGAGGTGGAACAGGTGTAATGTTATGAAAGCTAAAAAAATATTATCTTTATTGCTTGCTTCTTCTTTTTTATTTTCAAACTATAATGTGGCTTTTGCTGAGGAGGAGATAAATCCATCCCAAGAGGAGCATGCCAATGAAGAAGCTGAAGCAGTAGAGGAAGAGGTAGTCACTGACAATCGCATTATTCCAGATGGAATCAGCATCGCAGGCACAGATGTATCTGGCAGGACAGTTACAGAAGCCGAGGATGTGATTCATTCATATTTCGCAGAATACGATAGTGTTCCTTTTACACTTTCAGCAAATGATCAGACTATAAGCGCCACTGGCGCAGATCTTTCCATCGGAGCCAAGAATGCTGATGTAGCAGTAAGGGCTGCTACCTATGGAGGCTACGGCAATTTCATAGAGCGCTTCAAAGCCAGCAAGGACTTAGAAGAGGGAAGAGGTAAGGATTTTGAACTTTCCCGCGGCGCTGATGTGGATGGGATAGTTTCATTTTTAAAGTCAGCATCCTCACAGGTAAATGACGAGGCCAGCGATGATTATCTTACTAGGGAAAATGGCGAATTCATTTTTCACGAGGGTAAGTCAGGTGTTGTAGTTCAGATTGAGGAATCAGCAGCTGTTCTTAAGGATTTTATAGAAAATGAATGGACTGGTACTGAGGCCACAGTAGATCTTGTGACAGAGGTGAAGGAGCCAAGAGGCAGCAAGGAAGAGCTTGCGGAGATTAAGGACTTACTTGGCTCATTTTCTACAGACTACAGTTCATCGTCAGCAGCTAGAAAGAATAACGTGGCAAATGGTGTAGGCTTCATCAATGGGACCATTCTTTATCCTGGAGATGAGTTCTCAGTTATTCAGACAATCACACCTTTCTCTGCAGAAAATGGCTATATGCTTGCAGGTTCTTACGAGAATGGAACCACTGTAGAGACTTATGGCGGTGGTATCTGTCAGGTTTCTACCACACTTTATGGAGCGGTTCGTGAAGCGGAGCTTGGAGTTGTTACCCGTAGCGCTCACTCTATGATTGTCACATACGTGAAGCCATCAATGGATGCGGCTATTTCGGAATCCGGTGGTAAGGATTTTCAGATTAAGAATAACAAGAATTATCCTATATATATAGAAGGCTACTGCGACGGTAGCAATGCATATTTCAATATCTACGGCAAGGAAGAGGATGACCCAGGTCATTCTGTAGATTACGAGACAGAAATCACAGGGGTAAATATTCAGAATACAAGCTGGGTCGCTGATCCTAATGTTCCACTTGGCAAGATGACCACCACTGTAAGTGGTCACACAGGCTACACAGCCCGCCTTTGGAAAATCGTTTATGAGAATGGTGAAGAGGTGAGCCGTGATGTATACAATAACAGCAAGTACAATCCATCTAATAGAACTGTTACTGTAGGTATTGCTTCTGAGGACCCAAATCTTTCTTATGCGATGCTTCAGGCAGTTGCCACACAGGATGCGGCTACTATAGCAAATGCAATTGCTGCATACGCGCCAGGGGTTTCAAACTCCACACCATTTACAATAAAACCTAAGTATCAGGTTACAAATCAGACCACTGGAACTGACTCAAATCAGAGCACAGGTGGAAGCACAACCACCACTGCACCTGCTATTGAGGCACCAGCGCAAACTACAGAAGGAACACAGGATGCTCCTGCTATTTAAATTTTTTAAGGCATAATTATGGAAATTGGAAAGTTACCAGAGAGCGTGCTTAAGCGCTCTGTTATAAAACAACTTCATGTAAAGAGACCAGAGGTGGGAAACGGACCAAGCGTAGGCGAGGATTGCGCTACAGTTCAGCTTGGATCTGATGAGGAAATGGTTTTATCCACGGATCCTATCACAGGTACAGCTTCAGATATAGGCGAGCTTGCAGTTACTATTTCTGTAAACGATCTGGCGTCAGCGGGAGCAGAGCCAATCGGAATATTGCTCACAGTTCTTCTTACTCCACGAATGCGAGAGGTCAAGCTGAAGGGTATTATGCAGCAGGTTGACGCAGCTTGCAAACGTTATAATGTCCAGGTTATCGGTGGCCACACTGAGGTGACAGAGGCGGTTAATCAGCCACTTATTTCTGTTACTGCTGTTGGCAAGGTGAAGAAGGGTCAGATGATTTCCACCGCAGGCGCCAAGCCTGATATGGATATCGTTCTCACAAAGTGGATTGGTCTTGAGGGGACTTCAATCATTGCGAAAGACCATGAGGAAGAACTTTTGACCAGACTACCTGAATCACTTGTAAATACTGCTAAGGGCTTTGACCAGTACCTTAGTGTACTTCCAGAGAGTAGGGTGGCAGTGGAGCATGGCGTATCAGCTATGCATGATGTCACCGAGGGCGGAATATTTGGAGCTCTTTGGGAAATGGGAGAGGCCTCAGGCGTTGGTTTAGACGTTGATTTGAAAGCAATTCCTGTCAAACAGGAGACAATTGAGGTTTGTGAATTCTTCGGAATTAATCCTTATGAGCTCATTTCCTCAGGATCTATGCTTATAGCCACTAATGACGGAACGGGGCTTGTGAGAAAGCTTGAAGCCGCGGGGGTAGCATCCGCCATTATCGGAAAGTCCAACTCTTCGAATGATAAACGCATCCTCAATGGTGACGAGATTCGATATCTCGAGCCTCCCAAGAGTGATGCTTTGTATAGTGTAAATTCATAAATGAGCTTGTGACCAACAATCTTTGAGGTTTCTGGAGGATGGCATGTTATCACCGTAAGAGACACTCAGGATTGTTAGTGTGACAATCGGATTAAGGGGTAAATATTATGAGAGAAAAAATTTTAAATTACATAGAACATAATAGTAGGATTGATTTAGCTGACTTAGCTATGATGCTTGGCACAGATGAGGCAAGCGTTGTAAATGAGCTTGAGGCTATGGAAAACGAGCATGTTATCTGTGGGTATCCTACACTTATTAATTGGGAAAAGACCAGCGTAGAAAAGGTATCTGCTTTGATTGAGGTTCGTGTAACACCTCAGAGAGGCATGGGTTTTGATAAGGTCGCTGAGCGTATCTACAACTATCCAGAGGTTGATGCTGTTTACCTCATTTCAGGTAGCTATGACTTTATGGTCTCTATCGAGGGACACACACTAAGAGAGGTTGCAGATTTCGTTTCTGCTAAGCTTTCTCCACTTGATTCAGTGCTTTCAACACAGACAAACTTCGTCCTTAAGAAGTACAAGGATCACGGTATTATCATGGCTGAGAAGCATGTTGATGAGAGGGAGAAGGTGAGCTTATGAGAAACCCTCTAAACAAGACAATTACAGAGATTAAGCCTTCAGGCATTCGTAAGTTTTTTGATATAGTCGCTGAGATGCCAGAAGCTATCTCACTTGGTGTAGGTGAGCCAGATTTCGATACACCTTGGAAGGTTAGAGATGAGGCTATCTATTCTCTTGAGAGAGGCCGTACCTTCTACACATCTAATTCCGGTTTGAAGGAGCTTCGTATTGAGATTGCTGATTTTTTAAAGCGTCACTATGATCTCCACTATGACCCACTTACAGAAATGCTTATGACAGTAGGTGGCTCTGAGGGTATTGATGTGGCACTCCGAGCAATGCTTGACCCAGGTGATGAGGTGCTTATTCCACAGCCTTCATATGTTTCCTATGAGCCATGTACGATTTTAGCAGGCGGTGTTCCTGTGGCTATCAACCTTAAGGAGGAAAATGAATTTCGTCTTAAGCCAGAGGAATTAGAGGCTGCCATCACTGACAAGACAAAGATTCTTATTATGCCATTCCCTAACAACCCTACTGGAGCTGTTATGGAAAGGGCTGATTTGGAGCCAATCGTTGAGATTGTTAAGAAGTACGATTTGTTCGTTCTTACGGATGAGATTTACGGTGAGCTTACTTACACTGGAAGTGGCCATGTTTCAATTGCCAGCTTCCCAGGCATGAAAGAGCGCACTATTTATATCAATGGCTTTTCAAAGAGTCATGCTATGACAGGTTGGAGATTAGGATATGTTTGCGCACCTGAGATTATTGTTTCCCAGATGACAAAAATCCACCAATTTGCCATTATGTGTGCACCTACCACCAGCCAGTATGCTGCAGTCACAGCTATCCGTGATTGCGATGAGGATGTGGCAAATATGCGTGAGGAGTACAACGACCGCCGTCGTTACCTTGTAAATCGCTTCAAGAAAATGGGCATCAAGTGCTTTGAGCCTTACGGAGCATTTTACATTTTCCCATCCATAGCAGAATTTGGTATGTCTTCAGAGGAATTCTGTACTCGCCTTTTACGTGAAAAGGAAGTAGCAGTAGTTCCAGGCACAGCCTTCGGCGAAAGCGGAGAGGGCAATGTACGTATTTCCTACGCCTACTCGCTGGAGAACCTGAAGAAGGCCATGGATAGAATAGAAGAATTTATTGAGGAATTACGTAAATGTTAAATGTTATACTACACGAGCCCGAAATCCCTGCTAACACAGGCAACATCGGCCGTACATGCTGCGCCACTGGCACAAGGCTCCACCTGATTGAGCCTTTAGGCTTTGTTCTCACAGACAAAACCGTGAAGCGAGCCGGCATGGACTACTGGGACAGGCTTGAGGTTTTCCGTTATGATGACTGGGACGACTTCAAGGCCAAGAATCCCGATGCTAAGATTTACATGGCCACTACAAAGGCCAAGCGAACTCACACCGAAGTGAATTATGAACCAGACTGCTACATAATGTTTGGCAAGGAGAGCGCAGGTATCCCTGAGGAAATCCTTGTTGACAATGAGGAGAATTGTGTTCGTATTCCAATGGGGCATGATATTCGCTCACTTAATTTATCAAATTCAGTTGCAATCATTTTGTATGAGGCACTGAGACAAAACGACTTCCTCGGACTTGAGACCGAGGGTAATTTACATAGACTCAACTGGAAGGAATAGTGGGTACCAATGTCAATTATCAAATCAAGAGATTTAGTACATGAATATATAAGACGTGACGAGGAAGGCAATGTGGAAGCTATCCAGGTTGCCCTCGACCACGTTAATCTAAATGTGCAGCCAGGCCAGTTCATTTCTATTTTAGGACACAATGGCTCTGGCAAGTCTACCTTCGCAAAGCATATCAATGCACTTCTTACACCTTCAGAGGGAACCTTAATCGTAGATGGTATGAACACCTCCGACGATGAGTACACCTTTGCAGTGCGTCAGACAGCAGGAATGGTTTTCCAAAATCCAGACAATCAGATAATTGCATCAGTTGTAGACGAGGATGTAGCATTTGGACCTGAAAATATCGGCGTTCCAACAGAAGAAATCATTAAGAGAGTGGAAAAGTCTCTTAAGATGGTTGGAATGCATAAATATAAAAATCATTCACCTAACAAGCTTTCAGGTGGACAAAAGCAGCGCGTAGCTATAGCTGGTGTTATGGCTATGGAACCAAAGTGCATCATTTTGGATGAGCCAACAGCCATGCTTGATCCTGACGGAAGAAAGGATGTACTACAGGCGGTTCACACTTTAAATAAGGAAAAGGGCATCACTGTAATTCTTATCACCCATTACATGGAAGAGGTAGTTGATTCTGACTATGTTTTCGTCATGGAAAAGGGTAAGGTTTTCATGGAGGGAACACCACGTGAAATATTTAAGGATGTAGAGCTTTTAAAGGAGCACAGCCTTGATGTACCACAGGTTACACTACTGGCTCATGAGCTTAGAAAAGAGGGCTTGCCTTTGCCAGAGTGCATTTTAACTCGTGAAGAGCTTGTTTCAGAGCTAGTAAAACTGAAAAATGGAGGATACGTATATGGCAGATAATATTTTGATTTTAGACCATGTATCCTATAAATACAGTCCTGGCACAGCATATGAAGTGACAGCCCTTGATGATGTCAGCCTTTCCATCAAAGAAGGAGAATTTATTGGCATTATCGGACATACAGGAAGTGGTAAATCCACATTTGTTCAACATCTTAATGGATTGATTAAAGCTACTGAAGGTCATATTTATTTCCGCGGTCAGGACATCTATGACAAGGATTATGACATAAAGGAGCTTCGCACTCAGGTAGGAATGGTATTTCAATATCCTGAGCATCAGCTTTTTGAGACTACAGTATTTAAAGATGTACAGTTTGGACCTAAAAATCAGGGCTTGGATGAAAAAGAGCAGATAAAGAGAGCCTATGAGGCGCTTGGTCTTGTTGGTCTTCCAGAAGAATTTTATCTTGCATCACCATTTGAGCTTTCAGGTGGACAGACGCGCCGTGCTGCTATAGCGGGTGTTATTGCGATGAAGCCAAATGTCATTATCCTTGATGAGCCTACCGCAGGTCTTGATCC